>JACCDV010241540.1_pt1 | contig 287829 bp, 279 predicted proteins | sample 7446131 | NCBI WGS metagenome assembly JACCDV01 (sample SAMN15323448, study PRJNA562643) | freshwater metagenome | isolation source: river surface water | place: USA:Blue River Watershed | collected 2017-08-17 | reverse complement strand
TCCATTCAACCTCCTCAGTGTGGTAACTAAAGAGATTGATTAGAACTGGCGGATAACTCAACTTATCTCATCCTCTTTCATAGAAAAATCTGTCGCACTGGCAAAGTTGAACTTAGGCAGAAGTTTATCCGTAGACTTAGCAAGGAACCATTTGCCGTCACTAAAAAAACATCTGCACCTGCTAAACCACCATCTACAAGCGCCAACAAAACACATGCTTCAGCTAAGAAACCTGTGAAGCGAACACAGCAAACCTCATTTTGGAAAAAACAGTCCTCTGCGTTTGGCGGAAGCCTTATGACTACTCGGAAGGGTAGAGCTGGACACAGGCCCCTGTCAGTCAAAAACACCATGCATCTTGTCTTGCGCTCATCGCACGCCACGGGTGATTACTCGTTTAAAAAACCTCAAACTGCGCAAAAAATTAAAACCATCATCAAGAAATTCTCTGAGAAATATTCTGTGCGAGTTGTTTCTCTTGCGAACGTGGGAAATCACCTGCACTTTCATCTGAAATTATCAAATAGAAATACCTACAAACCATTTATCAGAGCCGTATCGGCAGCCGTTGCCATGGCAGCAACAGACACAAGCCGCTGGACTGAGTCACTTATAGACAAAGGAATTAAACAATTTTGGGATTACAGGCCATTTACAAGAATCATAGAGGGCTTGCGAGCTTTCGTTGGTGTGAGTGACTACATCAAAATCAATCAACTTGAAGGACTGGGCCTACCAAGACATCAGGCTACTTTTTTCATTAAAACAAAATCGCTAATCATTAGCGGGTTTAGTTAGTGAGCATACTAGAACTAGTTTAATTGATTAAAAGTTTAAATAATCTCGAGACATCAATTTAATACTCCCGAAAAATTTCGTGTCACTCTGTCTTGCTAGGCTAGACCCTTTCTCTAGCAACTGTAGCGCAGCATAATCCTTTAAGAAGTATTGCGTAGAAAAACCTTTGAAGGTTATGGGCACTACCCTCATGAAGAACAAACAGCAGGTTAATTTTCGCGCTTATCGTATCTTGCAAGAAATATTTTTGCCGTAGATTTTCACAAACAATTCTTTTTTGCGCTCTAGGCGAACAGACTCAAGACCCGTGGGATTCTCAACTGTGCAGTGAAACAAAATTTGCCCACGTAGCATCTCTATTCTTTTCAAGACAGGGTAAGAATTCACACGAGCATCGAACGCTTCAATAACTCTCAGCAAAGACAGTATTCGTGGATAAATTGGCCGAAGAGGATGCCCCTTCTTATAAGGGATATCTTTGGGCTCAAATTTACTCTCCCCGTGATGCAAACATAGTTGCGCTATGAGCTCTGATTCCCACGGTTCCATAGAAGGAAACTCCGCATTTTTAACAATGTAGTAAGAATGTCGCTCAAAATTCAAAGGAGATACCAGCATTCCCACACGGCGAAGCATGGTCGCTGCCACCAAGTGAAATTTCCATGTGGAGTCAAGCCTATGCACTCGTCGCAAGCCATCAAACAATTTTTCAGTAAACTTCGACATGGTTTTAATGTAGTCGTCGCTCACGCCAAAACGAGACGCTTTAATAAAAATAGCGCCTTCATGTGGCTTTAGATGTGAAGAACCTTCTTCTAAAAAAAGTCGACTTTCTTCAATCAAAATACCATCACGCAAAGAAAACTCAGTTGGGATAACTCGAATCGCTCCCAAAAACCTCATGGCCTCTTCTAACAAAAGCGCGCCCGCTAAAATCATGTCCACTCGTTTGGATTCCAGACCCGGCATTCCTAAAAGCTCCATTGTTGTCATGGTGCTCATTTTACGAACCAATTCCGAAAGTTGATCTTTGGTGAATCCTGGCTTAGCTCCACGCTTACGGAGCATACGCCCAAGCGCCTTAATGGTGCCGCTGGATCCAACAATCGTTTTCACTTTGGGCCATTTATGTTCTTTACCCTCTTCCAGCATGATTGCGCGAATATGCTCACGTAAAGCTTGAATAGCTTCAGGCCTAGGAGGACTTCGTTTTAAAAAAATTTGTTGTAAGCGAGCCGCACCCAAAGGAAAGCTATCGCAAATTTCTGATTTGCGGTCTTTGCAGATGGACACTTCCATGCTGCCGCCGCCAATGTCGACCACAGCAAAGCGGCTATTCGGAGTTTTCTCATTGCTAAGAACTCCAAGAGCAATTAACCGCGCCTCTTCTTCCCCTGAAATAACACGAACCTTGATTCCCGATTTTTTCTGGATTTCTGCAATGGTTTTATCTGCGTCTGGAGCTTCTCTTAGAGTTGCCGTGCCGAAGGCTACAATTTTTCCTACATTAAACTCTTGTGCGACTTCGTGAAAATGAGTCAGTGCCTTTGCCGTTCTATCGACAGCTTGCGGATCTAGCTCACCTTTAAGAAAAAAACCCTGGCCCAAGCGAACCATGATGCGCTCGGAGTGCAGCGTTTTTTTCTTCTTTGATGTTAGCTCTCTTACATCAAAGCGAACAGAATTAGTTCCTAAGTCGATAATGCCAAGTCTCATGTTTTTTCAAAATCCTTAACCGCTTGAATTAGTGCCTCGCTAAGAGGTATCGGATGAAGCTGAACAGACCTAAACTCTGGGCCCAAAAGTTCATAATTTTTATTTTCATAATGATTACAAACAACAATTCCACCACAAGCAGCGTGCTCAAGTGGAGGATAACTGGGGTGTGGGGACTCCATTAAACAGAGACTTATTGGAGTTTCCTGCAAAAACTGCGCATATTCTTGAAGATTTAATTTGCCCTTGCCCTCTAATAAGACACCATGACCTAAATCAACAGATGTTTTGAGAGTTCCTAGACCATAAACCTTCCACCCTGAGCCCAAATGCGGGGAAAGCTTTTTCAAGGTCTCAACGCACAAATCAAAACGATTTCTGGCCACCTCTGGCCTAGCGTAAACAAAGATTTGCTTTTTTTTACTTCGTTGTGCGTCTTTCTTAAAAACGCTCGTATCAATCCAACAATCAAAGACCTTCCATGAAAGTGCCTTATCTAGTTGGCAAATCTTGTGCTTTAGCAAAAAATCCGCCAAGAACGCGGAATTCACCATGGCGTGATAACGTCCATCATAGGATTTTTGCGCAAGCGCCCTGAGCTGATTTTCAACAGGATCATCGACATGCGGGTAGAACAAGGGTTCATAGTCTTGAATCAAATAAATGAGTTTTTCAGGAGAGACTTGGCCCTCCAAACTAAGTTTGGTCCACCAAGCTGTGGCAACAAAAACATCTTGCGCGTTAGCCACGATTTTCTTTTCTTTAGCCTGAGAAAGATTTTGAAGGCTCACTTTGGATTTGTATAAGTCCCACTCTTGATCTGAACACTTCACGGCACTTCGAAACGTGTCCAGGCTTCCTCCGGAATCAAACGTCACAAAGTGAATGTTTTTACCTTGCTTTAAGTCCTCAAAAGCCCAGTTCAGAATGGTCGCAATACCACCATATGTTGCCGCCGATTCCAGATGAGGCACGCAATAATGCACGCAAACACTCTGATTTTCGGAAAAAACAACTTGCACTGACTGAGGCCACGAATAACTGAGGCTTCGAGTCGAGTATCCCTGCGTTAGGCGCTCCCAGATAACAGAAATCAGCCTTGAACTGCCTCCGTGGGCCATTGCCGATGCGAATTGCTTGAGCCGAGCAGAAAACATGCGAAAAGTTTAGCATGTCTTTTGACGATCTTAGAATGAAATATTAACTTTCAATAGAAATGTCTCCTGAAGCCAACCACATTCCACAACGCTCACTATGGCTGTGGATTTTAAGTCTTAGCGTTCTGGCCGTTGGAGCAAGAAATTTTGAGGCCGGCCTTTCAACAGACAGCCCTCTTTATGCCGCCATTGCTAGAAACATTGCTCAAACAGGTGAGTGGTTTTTCCTCTATGGCGGAACTCCCGATTTCAAACCATTCACCGAACACCCTCATTTGGGTTTTTGGCTTATGGGACTTATTTTCAAAATTTTACCTGCTGCCGATTGGTCTGCAAGAATTCTTGGGCATCTTTGTTACATTGTTTTTTTATTTTTTTATTTTCGTTTTATTGAAGCCTTATTCAACCAAAAGGTGGCCACTTGGTCCGTGCTACTGCTTTGGGTTTGGCCAGCTTTTGGAAACTGGTTTTCCAACGCCTATTTGGACCCTCCAACATTAGTGTTTGGCTTTGGCGCCCTCTACTGCCTACAGCGTTCCTTTGAAAAGAACTCTCTTTCTTTGGCATTTTTATGTGGAAGCCTTTTTGCCTTTTGCTTAATGACAAAAGGACTCACCATTGCCGGTTTTTTCCCACCCGTGTTGTATTTATTTGGAGTTGCACTTTTGAAAAAGACCAGCAACAAAAAAACAATAGCAAAAATCACCATCCTTGCGACTCTAGGTCTTTGCCTAATTTCACTGGCTTATTATTGGTCTGTGCAACAAAGTACTGTGCCTGATTTCTTTACGCGCTATTGGTCAAGACAAGTAACTCAGCGCTTTGGCACCAGCCTAGGACTTGAAGGAGTGTTTCGAATTGAGTTTTGGCTGCAACTTTTTAAAGACACCCATTACCTTGCCATACTTGGCTTGCTTGGCATTTTCATTGCCCTAAAAAACAGACACTCATATTCTCAAAAACCCATTTGGCTGCCGCTATGCCTACTCATTTCTTTTGTTGTTCTTTACTCCAGCAAAGGACGCATTGGTGGACAGTATTGGGTCATGATTCTGCCATGGCTTGCCATCTATATAGCCTTAGCCATAACCAGCAAAGTCAACATTTCCGCCCTCTCTATAAGATTGTGGTCGCAACGCTTTTCCCTTGCCGCAGTTTTAGTGATTCAATACTTGCCATTTCGTACACACACTTTTCAACTCAACGATTTGCTCAAAGAAACTCGTCAGCTTTCTGATTCCAAGAAATACACTTTCGTTTACATGGACACGCCAAACATGTACCCCGATTTTTTAGCAGCCTCACCACTATCTTGGTACGGAAATGTAGACGTGCAATTTCACTATAGGCCTCTACCTGTACCGCAAGCACAAAAACATGCTTTATTTTTATTGATTCCACCTGAAGCAGCACGAAGCACAGAGCTAAAGAACAAAGATTGGTGTTTTCATGATAAATTTAAAGATGCTGAACTTTGGAAAGGTTGCGCGAATGACTAAAAAAATAAATGTGCTGATGACAGGGGCTAGCTCATTTACAGGAGCGCACATTTGTAGAGCCTTAGAGAAAGCGGGTTTTGCAGTTCATGCAACGCTCACTCAAGACAAAAAAAGCTACGCCGCTACGCCTTCCATTGAAAAGCGACTTCAGTACGCCAGTCCTCACGCGTGGATTGAGCAGGCACCATTTGGGCATCGACATTTGCTAGACGCCATAGCCAGCATTAAGCCCTCTATTTTCATTCATCACGGTGCTCAAATTAAAGGCTATCGCTCCCCTGATTTTAATTTTCTTGCAAGCTTGGACTCCACATTTCACAACTTACCCTCTGTTTGTAGCTCGCTTGCCAATGCTTCTTGCAGAAGAATCATTTACTCAGGTTCGTTTTTTGAACCAGACGAAGGGGTGAGCCCTCGCCAAGAACCTGTGCAATCGCCTGGGCTAAGCGTGTACGGAGTCAGCAAAAAAATGGGATGGGAGCTTTTGCGCTATCATGCCGAACAGCAAAACATCGCTCTTTCAAAAATCATCATTCCTAATCCTATTGGTGCTTTTGAAAACGAAGACCGTCTCATTCCGATGTTTGTAAAAATGTGGAAAGCTGGACAGACCCCCAGCCTTAAAACTTCGCAACTCATCAGAGACCAATTGCCAGCCACTTGGCTTGCCGAAACCTATGTTGAAGAAGCCAAGTCTGATGTGAAACTTAGCTATAGGCGACCAAGTGGTTATGTCATGACGAATGAAAATTTTGTTCGTTTGTTTTTGAAAAAAGCTGCCGAAAAAAACCCTAGTGCAACAAAATGGCAAACCACTTTTGAGCAGCAACCAACCCAAGAAGTTTTATTACGACAAAATTCGGAACCATGCCGTTTCATTGGAACGCCAGAAGAAACTAATTTTTGGGAACAGTGGCTTAGCGATTTGTCTCTTTAATTTTTTACTTAAAATACTCAGTGACGCACTCTTGATCAGAAAAGTGATTTTTAGTGCTGCCAATGATCTGGTAGTTTTCATGTCCTTTGCCAGCAATAACCAACACATCACCTGGCTGGAGATTCCCCAAGGCGGCATGAATGGCCTTTTTCCGGTCTAGCTCCAAATGAACATGCCCTTGCTTAGTGTTCTCAAATCCTGCGGCAATATCTTTTATAATCGTAGCTGGGTCTTCAGTTCTTGGATTGTCTGAGGTCACATAAATGCGATCAGCCATTTTTTCTGCTATGGCGCCCATCATTGGACGCTTGCCTTTATCTCTGTCACCACCGCAGCCAAACACCACAAGCAATCTTCCAGATTTGTTTTTTGTAGATTGAAGTGTCGCCAAAACTTTTTCTAAGGCGTCCGGAGTGTGAGCATAGTCAACAAAAACAAAATACCCTTTTTTTCTAGCCTCTAGATTCATTTCCAAACGTCCCGGAATGCCAGTGAAATCAGTGAGCAGTGGAGCCAGACTCTCTGGCGTTTTTTGCAAAATGCCTGCGCACAGGTGCAAACTACCAATGACGTTTTGTGCGTTGTGATGACCAACAAGTGCGGTTTGGAATTCAAAACCATCTTTTAATTTCAACCTTAGCCCATCAATTTGGTTTTTCACCACAAACTGCTCTGTTTGATAAACGAACGTTTGTCCTGGTAATTTTGAATTTTGAGCTACACGCTTTCCAGCATCCGAATCCTGGCAAATCACATTGATGGATTTTTCATGGGTGTATTGGGTAAAAAAACGTTTTTTTGCTGACTCATAGGATTCCATTGTCTTATGAAAATCCAAATGGTCCTGACTTAAATTTGTAAACAATGCCCCATCAAAAATAGCTCCTGAAATTCTACCCAGCTCAACAGCATGACTACTCACTTCCATCACAACATGAGTAAACCCTTCGGCGACGGCCTGCCAAAGCAGATGATGGAACTGTGGTGCCAGTGGCGTTGTAAAACCAGTTTCAATGCTTTCCACTAGACCTTGCTTGCCTTTCCACAAACCAACACCAAGTGTTCCGATTTGCAAAACATGGCAACCCATTTTAGCGAGGATATGTGAGCACAGAAAAGAACAACTTGTCTTCCCGTTGGTCCCGGTAATACCAATCATTTTAAGCTTTTTATAAGCTTCGGAGACAGCCTTTGAGGACCATTCACCAAGAGCCTCTACGCGGACACTCCCATCATAAACCAAGTTTCCATGAGCTCTTGCAATCAGAGCAGATCTCAAATCGTCACTGGCATCAAGACCTAGAAAAATTTGCTCATTTGCTGAACCCTCTTGCCGAGAATCCCAGATCAATTTCTTTTGATTCCAACTAAGCGATGGGAACTTTTCAAACTTCATGCGTCCCCATCCTCCTCTTATCTCAATTTCAAATAAATCTTTTTATCGCTAGGTAACGGAGAATCAGCCGCAGGTAATTGGTCTACTACCCATTCTCCCTGGCCTTGAATGTCGACCTCAAGATTGGACTGGCTTAGAATTCTTAAAGCCTCAGGCAGAGAGTCCCCCACCAAAGCAGGCACTTTATTCATTTTTTGCTGAACAAGAATTTTTTTAGGAATTTGGGCCACAACAGGCTCTTCTTTAACCACCTGCTTATTATTGTTGATATTTTTTTTCTTATTATTTAATCCGGCCATTTGGTTTTGGCGCTCGGAGGCTAATCTCATAGCCAAGCCTGCAACCTTAGCAAAAACTGGCGCCGCAACTGAGCCACCGTAATATCCATTTTGGGTGGGCTGATCGATCATCGTGTAAATGACATAGCGTGGGTTTTGAGAAGGAATCATTCCTGCAAATGACGACCAATAAGACCCCTTTTCATAACCTCTCTTAGACGCGTCTATTTTTTGTGAAGTTCCCGTTTTTCCAGCAACACGGAAACCCTCAATTTTTGCAGCCGTCCCCGTTCCTTCGTCTTCAACAACTCTTTCAAGGATTTCCCTGACAATTCTCATTGTTTGCTCAGAGAAAACTCTCTCAGGAGTTTTCTTCTCAACATTAAACCCTGGCAAACTACGAATTAGTGTTGGCTGCACACTATAACCACCATTAGCAATAATAGAATACGCCGCTGCTATTTGAATTGGAGTTGAGGCAAATCCCTGACCAAAAGAATACGTCGCCTGCTCAAGAATTTGTTTATTGCTTGGCTCAAGAAGAATTCCTCGTGATTCTCCCTGCAGCTCAATACCACTGTGTTTCCCTAAGCCAATCTTTTTAAACGTATCAAAAACTTTTGGGAAACCCAGTTTTTGCCCAAGAACAACAGTCCCAACGTTACTTGAAACACGAATTAAATCACTGACACTGATTCTTTTAAATCGATGTTTTTCATCGGCCTCAGAAATTGTTTTCTTGCCAATTTTTATAAAACCATTTCCACCATCAAGCATTGTCTTGGGTGTCACAATTTTTTCATCCAATGCACGAGCAACAACAAATGGCTTAATCACACTGCCCGGCTCTATGGGATCCGTTAGTGCACGATTTCTTCGATGTTGAGCCACGGAACGATTCAATTCGTTGGGATCAAATTCTGGGTTATTAGCCATGGCCAGAATTTCTCCTGATCTAGGATCCATCACAATGACAGTTCCTCCCAATGCTTTGTGATATTCCACAGATTCCCGCAAAGCCTTTTCAGCCGCGAACTGCAAAGAGGCATCAATGCTTAAAACAACTTTTTCCCCTTGGGCCATGTCGAGCCTAATTTGATCGCGATGCGTGAACAAAGGACGCCCCAAGGCATCTCGACCAATGGTCAGCGCATTTTTTTCTCCACGCAAATGTTTATCTAAGCTGCGCTCTACGCCCTCAAGACCAACACCATCAACAGAAACAAAGCCCAGCAAATGGGAAGCTAATACATTATTGGGATACTCACGGCGGAACTCTGGGAGAACACCAATTCCTTGTAAATGCTTTAAATCCAGTTTTTCAATTTTATCGATTTTCTCCGCATTCAACTGACGTTCAAGCCAAATAAAACGCTGTTTTTTATCGATCGATGCCCGCAGCTTGTTTAAGAGCGTTTTTTCCGGAACGTCTAAAATTTTCGACAATGTTGAAGCCACCAAAGGGGGATTACGAATTAAGGAGGGGTTTGCAAAAACAGACATTGAATTTACAGAAACGGCCAAATCCTGACCATTCCTGTCTGTAATAGTTCCTCTCCTACCAACAACTTCCACTCGATGCTGAAGCTGGCGCTTGGCTAGCAGTTCAACGTTCTCATGGGGCAAGAGCTGTAGCTGAAAAGCGCGAAATACAATTAAAGAAAGCGCCAAAATGAAAAATGAGGCTAATAAGTAGAGTCTAAATCGTGTCATTTTTGTTGAATGTAATAAAGCTGATGCACGGCGGGTGCTTGAAATTTTTCATCAGCAAGTACATCCTCGTGTTTATCAACTAGCCTTTCTAAACTTGAAGCACCCATGATTTTATTTTTCTCTACCTTCAGGGCCATCAATTGAGATTCCGTTTTTTTCATCTCTCGCCCAAGGATGCCAAGAGCATAGCCTTCATGAGTCACAACTGTACGAAACCAAATGTGAAACAAAAAGAAAGCAACACACAGCAAAACCAAAGTTAGAATTTTGAAAATTCGTGTTTGGTGCAAGTTGATGTGAAGGTCTTGAGACTCTTTCATGTCGTAACAAGTCTCCTCTCCAAGATCCGCAATTTCGCACTTCTTGAGCGCGGATTACTCTCTTGTTCTTGTTCTGTTGGGACTAGTGGCTTCTTAAATAGAATACCGAAGTTTGAAGGCTCTTCATAGCGCCCACGCGGGGCCAACTCTAAAAATCGATGTTTAACAATTCGATCCTCCAGGGAATGAAACGTAATGACCATGAGCCGACCACCTGGAGATAAAAAATTTGGCGCCCACTTAAGCAGGGACTCCAGCTCGCCAAGCTCATCATTGACTGCAATTCTTAGGGCCTGAAACACGCGTGTGGCAGGATGGGTTCGGCTTCTTGTCGTATATCCCAGACTGCTGGCAATTTTTTTTGCAAAAACTTCGCCACTTTCAAACGCATCAGCCCCCCACTCTTTCATGTGTCTGGCCACTCGGCGCGACTTCGGCTCTTCGCCGTATTCATAAATAATGTCGGCCAGTTCACTTTCCGAGTGCTGTGCAATCCACTCCTTTAGTGGCAAGCCTTGCTCTAAATTCATACGAAAATCTGGAGCTTGTTTTGAAAATAAACTCATTCCACGGCTGGGATCATCAAGCTGAAACGAAGAAACTCCAAGATCGGCCAAGATGACGTCATATTTTTGCGACTCATCAGCAGGAGGCTCTGAAAACTTCTTGTGTACAAACTGAGCACGCATTGTTAATTTTTTTTCTTGTAGCAGCGCCTCAACTCTTTGCTGAGCATCAACATCACGATCCCAACAAACTCCTGACCAAAGTGGGCATTTTTCTAAAATAGCGCAGAAATGTCCGCCGCCTCCGGCTGTCACGTCGAGCAATTTTCCACCTAGTGAGGATTGTTGAGGTGGTAAAAACTCTAAAATTTCATTTAAAAAGATAGGAATATGCGCGAGTTTTTCCACAGCTTCATATTTTAATTCTTTTTTTTATTACAACAACATTACGCGCCGCGCTTTCGCAACGCGCAATCAAACACTGCCTAAGTTGCCAAAAAAATTACACTTTTCTCTAAAGTCCACTGTCAAAAAACCGATAGCGTGAGTGTTACAGACAATAAATGTAACCCGAGAATCCCACAAAGAGGTTTCCGGATTTAAGAAAGGAGGAAGGGACGACGGAACATAACATTATGTTGGACTAAGGACGGACTAGTCTTTGGTGAGTAGGGCCGGCAGCCCATCACGCATTAGACACCTGTCAGAAAGTACTCTGATCAAAAAAACTGGATTGAGCCACGGAAATAACAAAGGCTCAAAGTGAATCTCACTAAAGGTCGGCAGACCTGAGATTCACAAACACACACACGGAGGTCAATATGAAACGCTTAACTATAGGAGACTAATAAAATGGGATTACGTATCAATACAAACATGCCTTCAATCAACGCTCAACGTAACTTGAAGGTCAACCAAAGTGAGTTAAGTTCTAACTTTGCTCAATTATCATCCGGTAAACGTATCAACAAATCTGCTGACGATGCTGCCGGCCTTGCAATCGCTGAGAACCTTGGTGGTCAAATCAGATCTTTCATGCAAGCTGGTCGTAACGCTCAAGACGGTATCTCTTTCGTTCAAGTTGCTGAAGGTGGAATGAACGAAACATCAAATATGATTGCCCGTCTTCGTGAATTGAGTATCCAAGCTGCTTCTGACACCATCGGCGTATCAGAAAGAAGCTACCTCAATGCTGAAGCTCAACAGTTGAAATCAGAAATTCAACGTTTAGCTCTAAGCACGGAGTTTAACGGACGCCAATTATTGGCAGGTGTTGGTGAGAAGCTAGAGTTCCAAATCGGTGTTAAAAACAACGAGTTCTTGGATCGTATTACTTACAATCCAGCTGGCACAAACGTAACTTTGGACGCTCTTGGTTTGAAAGACATCGACATCAGCCAAAAGGCCAGTGCTCAAGGTGGATTAGAGAAACTCGATGCAGCCATCGGTAACTTGAACTCCAACCGCGCTAGTCTTGGTGCTTTGCAAAGTCGTTTGCAATCAACCATTAACGGTATCGAAGTTGGTGTAGAGAACTTCTCAGCTGCTAAGAGTCGTATCTTGGATGCTGACGTTGGTTCTGTATCTGCAAACTTGATGAGAGATCAAATCAAAGTTGCAGCTTCTACTGCAGTATTGGCTCAGGCAAACAGCCAGACTCAATCTGCAATGAAACTCTTGGGCTGAAATTATAGCGACGGGGGAGATTCTCCCCTGGCTGCGAGATAATCGAAGCTAAGATACCTCACACTGTTAGATAAAACCCACGGGTTCCCGGCCTAAAAGGTCAGGGAATCCGTGGGTTTTTTCATTTTCACGATAATTTCACAAATCAAACCAACCCATTGATATTCAATGCAGTTTAAACCCTCATAGGCACACCCCTACCGAGATTGAGACGCATCGCATTAAAGATTTTGACGCGGCGTCCGATTAGGCAATCATACAACGCGGTGCGACAAGTGGCTACTAAGCACTTCTTGGGACCAATGGTGGGACCAAAAAACACCGCAACCATGACGGACATTTATGTCCACGGGGAGGGTTTATGGGATTACGTATTAATACAAACATGGCCTCGGTGAACGCCATCAAAAACCTAAAGGTTAATGGTGAAGGCACCCAAAGAGCAATGGAAAGGTTATCAAGTGGTAAACGCTTGAACCGATCCATGGATGACGTGGCCGGTCTATCGATTTCCGAATCGATCTCAGGACAAATTCGCGGTTTGGCACAAGCTGAAAAGAACGCACAAGACGGTATCTCGTTCGTACAGGTAGCGGAAGGTGGTCTTTCAGAATATGCCAACATCTTAACTCGTATTCGTGAGTTAAGTACGCAAGCAGCATCCGATACAATCGGGGATACTGAAAGAAAGTTCGTAAACGTGGAAGTTCAAGAGTTGAAAAAGGAAATGAACCGTATCGCTAACACCACAGAGTTTGCTGGTACTAAGCTGCTCAACGGTGAAGGCAAAATGTTCGAGTTCCAAGTTGGTGTGCGCGGTGGTGAAGATAACCGAATCAGCTACGATGCCTCTAAAAACGATGCTCGAATCTCAGCAATCGGAATTGGCGCAGTAAAAGTGGATGAAAAAGCTGATGCACGTGAAGCTCTTGAAGTTATTGACGGTGCCATTACCAAGGTAGGCGCGATGCGCGCTGGTATGGGTGCTATTCAAAGTCGAATGAACTCGACTATTAACAACGTCAATACTTTCCGCGAGAACATGTCTGCAGCCCGCAGTCGTATCGCAGATGCTGATATCGCTGAGGAATCAGCGAACTTAGCAAAGAACACAATTCTTCAACAAGCATCTGTTGCAACGTTGGCGCAAGCTAACCAATCAACAGCTCTTGCGCTGAAGTTGATATAAGGGCCTACTTTAGATTTTGGGCGAAGACTATAACAGGGGTGGAGTGACTTTCCGGGTCAGATCGGTGAGGACCTCCCTTCTCTTCGAACAAAAGACTGGAAAGGAAGTCCTTCACGTTACGACTTCGCCCGAAATTTTGTCCTCGGGTACTGAAGCTTGGCTAGCCCCAAGGCTTTGGTACCCGAGGTTTTTTATTTGGGAAATTACAAACGTGGTCCAACACTAGAGCGTGTTGTAAACCGTCTGAAATTTATTTGCTAGAAACTTGATGTTTCCTGGAGTTGTTCCACGAAGACTCATCAACGACGGTGTATCAGATGCGACAGTCAACACAGCCTTGAACGACCCTCTGTTGCTGTTCCCAATATAAGTCACTTTATTTCCAATCAAGACACCTGCATAAGACAATGTTAACTCATACACTTTTGGTTGACCCAAAACTGCAGCAACAGGCAAAGGTTGCTTAATCACAACATACCAAACCTGAGTTGTGCCATCGTTCAATGTTAACAAAAGCGCATCTTGATTCAGACCAGACAATCTGGACATGCAAATACGAGTCGCTTTGATAATTGCAGTGCTAACACGATCAGCAGAGTTCAATGCATTGTTACTGCAAGCGTAAGCAACAGGTGTTCCTTGTGGCTTGACCTCAGCAAAAGCTGAAGCGCTAGCAATGGTTAAAAAAGTAGCTACGAAAAGTTTATTGAAATTCATAAAGGGCTCCTTGTTAAATTAACGCCACTTACTTGTTGGGCGTGCGCTACGTGCGCGATAAATCTAGGAAGCCTCTAACCGATATCTTGATGCGTCGCAATAAAATATGTTTATGGCGCACAGTAAACCGCACAAAAAAACTACGTTAAATACATGAAATTATTGTCTCTTAAGTTAAACAATAAAGCCTTTGCCGAGCACTTTATTGATACTTACATCATCATTAATGATCGATGAAAAAGCCTACGGCGTGTCTGCATGTGGCGCGCTACATAGGAATCAATTCAACCGAGATGCTCGGCATTTCAAGGCCAAACGTTAGAATGATGTTTGAAAAAATTCAGCATGCTCTTGCACAGGGACTTTTGCCCAAAACACCGGGACTTATTGCTGCCGGTTTTGCGTAAGGTCGAGCTTGCTACAGAGCCAAGAAACGACATTTCCACAAACTTACGCTCAAGACCCTATGGACATAGGAAATGCAAACTTCGTTGGAGATTTCAAGTTAGTAATAGACCTTAAGCAACACATTTAAACACTTCAACATACACATCGACTTAAGAGATGAGCAATAAATCAGGATTGGTGTGAAATTACTCTGAAAGCTTTTTGCTCAAAACCACACTTTGGTAATTCGTGACGCTCCATTGGTGATTCTGCACAAAACGATACCCACGCTTTTCATACATTGAAATAAGATGATGTGCCTTTTCGGAAGTATCCAAAGCTAGCTCAAAAAATCCAGATTTTTTTGCACAGTCTTCTATATGACTTAATAATTTTGATCCTAAGCCACGCCTTTGAAATTCAGGAGCAACGGCAAAGCGACCAAAAGTAGCAACCCCACTTCTGTAGTAATACTCTGGCAACGGATCAGAGTTGGGATCTTGCTCTGAAAGATTTGGCGTGGGACGCACAACCACGCAAGCGACAATTTTGCCATCACATGTGGCAATATGACACTCGCCCTTAGCAATTTGCTTTTTTGTGGCCTCAACATCTTCATGTGAAGCCGCATACTTCATTCCCAATTCAGCAAGCGGTTTATAAGAATTGCGCAACAGTTGATTGATACAAGCGATGTCATCAGATTCATTGAGCAAACGAAACGTTAGTCGATTCATTTTTCTTTATTGTTTTGCAATAACCACAGGCCTCATTGGCTGACCTGGCGCTAGTGATGCAAACCAACATCCAGGACGCACAGCATACGCCTGCGTTTTAGTATTCGTACAAAAATACTTTGATGTTGCCGCCTCAACTGCAGCAGAATTTTCCCCACCACGAGCTCCCTTGCCCGGAATCACATTCAAATCAAAAGGAGCCGTACACGCGGCCCCTGCCATGTAAGTATCAAGGCGACATTGCGCTGCTGGGTGCGAAACGAAGGTTTTTTGCACTTGTGATTTATCTTGAATTTCAAATTTTGTTGGAGGACTTTTTTCAAGAACCGCCAGCAAATCAGCCAATGCTTTTGATGCCAGCGCCGTTCTAACGCAAATAAGCTTGTCTTTGTCAGCCTTATACAAATTCGAACAACGCTGCAACACATAGCGAGGAGCTTGAGGTGGCGGCAAAAATGCAGTTTGATTTTTCATGGCCTCAGAAAAAACTCGTTTAGCACAAACATGCGCTGCCCAGTAATCTGCCTGCCCTTCTGAAGATAACGTTTCTCCATTGGCATAAAACACATAGCCAGCAAAATGATGTCCAAGCTCATGACAAGCAATCATGGCAAAAGCATCGGGCGTCATTTCCGGCCTGCGAGCCATTCCACCGTACATATCAATAAACCAGCGATTTCCTGACGTTTGATAAGCATAAGCATTTACAGTTGAGTCATTCCATTTTTTATTTACTGACAAGGTAGCGCCATGTTTTTTAGCTATGGGCGCCCAGAGGGAAATAACGTAATCAGAAATTTTGTTAAATTGCTCTTCTGTTACACCACCACTTACAAACCCCGTTCTTCTATCTTGTAGGTGGAGATTGTTTTTGGGCAAAATTGTTGCCCAAACGTTCAACGACATTACTGCTACGACTAGACCAAAGGACCATTGTTTACTGAGGCTCATAGTTCCCTCTTTCCGTGTATAGCCGTTATACAACTAGAAGAGGACTTTGAATTACTGTAAAGAATTTTTATGCATTCACCGAATCAAATGTACTTCAAAACACGCTCTACAAGCTCATAAAAAAATCTCCTAGCTGCTTTCGCAACCAGGAGATTCAAAATAGCAAACATGTAAGCTCTTTTAACTATTCAACACCAGCAATGGAGTCTAAGTACAAGTCGTCAGCTGACATCAACAAAGAGTGATTTAGCGAAAAAGACATTCTCTGCCTTAACGACATCGCTTTTTTCACAGCAGCATAAATATTCATAGCGCCGTAACCGTACACAGCATTCCATTCCCCAGCTGTACCCGGAGTTCCATCTTCTTTAAGCGGTGTCACCGTTGAGGTTAACAGCATGCGCACCTGCTGTGGATTGAACGCAGGATTCACCTGAAACACCAAAGCTGCGGCAGCAGTCACGTGCGGCGCTGCCATTGAGGTTCCACTGTAGCTTGCGTATTTTCCACCAGGAACGCTAGACACAATATCCTTACCAGGTGCTGTGAAATCAGGCTTAGGCGTTTCTTTGTCGCGAAATACACCAGGACCACGACTCGAAAATGAAGTGATTTTTGCATCTTGCTGTGTAGCGCCGACTGCAATCACAAGTGGATGCTCATGTGGGCGAGTAATTGTTTTGGGACGAGGACCTGCGTTCCCCGCAGAGTAAACTGGAAGTATGCCAACAGCTTCCCAAGCCTCAATGGCTTTATAAAACAATTCTAGTTGCGCAGCTGAAGCACCTTGGCAGTTCCACGAATTGTTAATAGCCCGAGGCATGTCTGCAGTTTGTGGATTGCCGTCTGGATCAAGCATAAACTGCATGCCTCTTAGCATTTCTTCATAGGAGCCCAAAGCACCCGCAGCAATCATTTTTGCTCCAGGAGCCACACCGATGTGTGAATCTGGACCGCGCGAGCCAATCATTGTTCCAATGGTGTGTGTGCCATGAGAATCATAATCCACAGGAGTGGAAACTTTATTTAATCGACCATCGTAGAAAGTCACAATCTTGTTTTTGAATTCGGGATGTGTCCCATCAACGCCCGTGTCCACAGAGCCTATAACAATTCCTGTGCCATCAATTTTAGGAAGTTCGTTAATTAAAGGAACTAGGCCGGATGTGACGTAATTGTAAGGGACCTCGGCAGTTTTTCTAACGGCATGGCGAGCTACAGGAAGGTCATAAAAAATGGGGCGGTTCACTGTAATTGATTCAAGCCCTGGTGTCTCAAGCAACGCCCGTAACCCTCGAGGTGTGACGGAAGCAGAGAATGCCGTGTTGATATAAAACAATGAGCGCTTTTTAAAGTCAGTGTTCATGACATTTTTTTGCAGCAATGAGGATTCAATTCGACTCCACTTGCTCGTCGCAACTTGGCGCAAAAAAGCCAAAATTGGTTGACGCGCATATCTAGGAGGCCTTCTAAGTGAAGCTGTTTCCATGCCAACAATAACGGTTGTCCACTGATTTTGCGGAGCTCCTGGTTGTAGCTGTTTTCTAAGCTCTGGATCCAGCTGAACCGCCGCAAAGCTCATCATTGAAATCGTCGTTGAAAAACTAAAAATTGAGAATAGTACTAATTTTTTCATATTTAAATTCCTTTACCTTAAGCGCTACTGACCGCAGCCCTGTTCGTTGTGAGAAATTGTGACCTGACGCGATTCCGCAATCGAGACCATGCCAAGTTTTCTTTGATTCACGACCAAACAAAATTGTCCTTTAGTCCTTAACGAGCGAGGCAAAACCCATTTCAATTCAGCCTTACGCTTACCCACAACATCTGTGTGACAGGAATGTTGTCGCGCAACAGTCAAAACCAAGGTCTTGAGCGAAGACAAATACTCCATACGTTGAATGTAGTTATCGCAAACATTAGGAACTTCGTCGTTTTCTTCCACCACCATGTGCATAGTCTGCGTTGGTACATGCACAAAACCGCTGATGGAATGCTTTGGAGCATGCCCTTGAGCCCAAACTGAAGCCCCCGAACAAAGTAGCAAGCTCATAGCCGCATACGAAAAATTTTTTGAAAATCGTTTCATAAAACACCCTTCCCGTCTAAATGACTTCAAAGTTTTTATCATGCTTAGTGCGGCACATCTGCTCGAAATAAAAAAAACAGAAGAAATTACGGCATGGCAACATGAGCACTGGATTCTATTTTTTTTGTTGTTAATCTACTGGATATGAATCGCCATTTCATTTCTAGCATTTTTTTTAGCGTGCTTTTTTGCAACACATCTTCTTACGCGCAAGACTACCCCTATGACGATGCCCCTGCAGCGCAAACCAAGGAAGACCTCGACATCAATAACCTGCCTGAGGAAGCCCCGCCTCCTCGTGAAAAGCCTCGCGCTATGCTTGAAAAAAAAGGAACTAAAACCATTAGCGTTGATGGGACAAAGGCACAGCGCTCACTGTTTCGTTTTGGCTTAAAAGTCGGTGGAAGCTACAGCATTTATCAACTGCGCGGCACAAGCGATTTAAGTGGAGCTGGGTTTGAGGGCGTCCTGAGCTTTGGATGGGACCTTGCCTACCAACCACTCTTCATTGAATTAGAGAGTGGTTACAAGCAATATTTTGCCTCTGCCAACTCCATGATGAGAATCATACCCTTTCGCCTAGGCACTTTTTATCGCTCACGGCTAGGGGATAGAGAATTGTGGAAGATTGGCGCAGGATCATCGCTTGATATGAGAATTGCCAACACCGTGCCGGGTGAAAACAGATCATGGAGCCTGGTCCCTGCATTTTTTGTCAGCAGCACCTTTGAATTTGGGAATTTCCTAGTGGAAATTGTTCCCACCATTCACCGTATCCTTAGCAATGAAACTTTTGTCAGTTTCGCTGGTCGCGTTGGTTTACGTTTTTGATGGTTTCATTTTTAGCTACAAATAGTCGACGTGACTGCAGTAAATTTTAGGATTTGCGATTCAGCAACAAAAGAAACCCTCGCGTTTAGATTCACGACACAGGGATCTGCAAAAATCGCAATTGACCAATACACTACTTAGTAGTGGTTGCGGCCTACTCTATGCCCTTCCATTTTCCTTGCACCAAACAGCTGTCTTGCATGCAACTGATTATGCTCAAAACAAAGTAGCCGCAGATTCTCTAGCTCATTGTCACCACCCAAAGCCAGCGGATGAACGTGGTCGATTTGCAAAAACTTTTGACTTTCACAGCAGCGCTTTGTCAGCGGATCACGGAAGGTGCATTTTCCTTTATCTCTTTGCCATACCGCTCTTTTGATGTGGGCGGGGATGCTTGTACGCCCTGCCGGCGCCGGCAGTGAGGCACTTTCTGCATTAACTTTCTCTTCTAACTTAGAAGCGCTCTTTCTCGAAACCTGCCTTTGCGGGTTATACCTCTTCAGTCCCAAATCCAAAAGCATACGCATAAGCTCGGTCAGTGACATGTTCGGGTGTGCATGTGAAAGAAGAGCCTTAAGCTTTTCAATGTCGTTTAACATTTCCTCATCTGCCACAAACTTAATTTCTGAATGTGTAGGAGTTATGGGCCTTATCCTTTCTTCTTTGTAATCAAATTGAGGATTTGAACTTCTTAGTAAAAACTCCCGCTGGGCCTCTCTTGTGGATTTATGCTCTAGTTTTAAAAGCACTTCTTTTTTAGCTTCTACTGCCAAGGGCCTTTCTTGTACCTTAGCCTCGTTTCTAAAAAAGCTTTGGGCTTGTGAGAGCACAGATAATGACAAGTGTCCTGATTGAATTTTCTCTTCAACTTCTGGAATTTCACGCAAAAGCCTCATGCTACTAATTCTTCTTTGTGCGGCCGATTCTGAATAGCCAAGATTTTTTACACAGTACTCAAAGAGACTAGAAAATCCGCGCAAGGCATAAAGTCTTCTTCGCTCCACCTCCATTAGATGGTGCAAAATTTCAGTGCTTAGCTTACGTTCTCTTGCCACTAGTTCTTGTGTGCGACCAAGCAGCTCAGAGTCACTTAATTTTTTAATATTGTAGGATGGATTTGTATTTTCATTTTTTTGTTTCAACATACAAGAGAAGTCATATCACGGGTTTCAAAATGCGAATTTTTCACTCTAGGTTGCCCCACAAGAAGATATTCTTACCAAGAGCATGCCGGTCAAATTCGAGCATGCTGTATCGCCACCCTGGCCACTTTGCGCATTTTAAATGGCAGATGTAAACCACAACAAACAGAACCAACACGAATCAAATTTGCACAAAACCCATGTCAAGAATTTTTTAAAACAATTTTACTTTTATTTATTTAAAACACTTCGGCAACAACTACACGATCTGGTGGCCAGCGCACATATGAACATGGGCTGACATAAAAGGATTTAGTTGTTGAGCTCCAAAAATCACTTTGTTAATCTTCTCGTGTGAATAGACGATGGAAGATTATTTTATTCTTAATGTTAGTTTGCGGACTAATCTCATATCGGTTTATTTTCAGAGATTTTTGGAAAATAGATTCTTGCTTGGATAGCGGTGGTTGCTGGGATTACCAGGATCGCACTTGTAGAAAAGATGAACAAAACGCACAAGAGCTTTGCAATAGAGCTAATCCATATAAATGGTAATTCAACAAAAATGGATAGGCCTCACCTGCGAAGCAAGTGGGTTCGCAATTATTTGCCTTAAAGGAGTTTAGCAAAAGAACTGTTACAGTGGTGGAGCTTAGACTCCATCCTGTAAAAGTCTTTAAGCCTTGCAGGCTGTGTTTCCGCAGCAATGAGCGACGCTTTAGCACGACTCCACTCTCTGCGCATTTGTTGAGCTTTACTTTTTTCTACAGCAAACTGAGCCACCAAATCGTCCAGCCGCTCTGTCATATAACCTGGCGCTGCGTGACTCTGCTTAAGTTCACGGTCCAGTGTGTTTAAATAGGAAAATTCCATAGTGTAGAGTCGTTCAAAGCCGTCCTCTGCAGATTCATTTAGCCCATTAAAGAATTTTTTATAAAACAGGGCCTGCTCTTTATCAGACTCCGTTTTAGCAATTTTTTTTGCCTGCTTAGCGAAACGCAGAAAGTCCATTTCCATCATTCGAACCTCTTGGCGCAAATCCGCGACCGCCATAAGGAATTTTCTATGATTCATACTTTCATCAAACACACGCTGATTTTTGAGTGTGAATTGGTTGGCCCTTGCCTTCATCACAAGTTCTTCTTGAAGTCTGCGGTCATGATTGATGTAGTTTTGCAGTTGCGCGACATAAACAATCGCCTGCGCACGCTCCGGATAAATGCTCTCTAAAAAATTCGCCCCATCAAGCGACTGTCTCACAATCGATTCCATGTCCGCCACCGTAACTAGAGGAACCTTGATGGATTCAATACTGTTGAGTTTTGTAACCACCTCAATGCCAAATTGTTTTTCAATTTCATCGCTAGCCTCTGACATCACAAAGCTTGTGACTCGGTACTTCGCATCGTAACCAAGTAGTTGCTGACGTAGCTTGGTTAAATCTTCCCAGTCGCCATCAAAATCTGAGCGAATCAAATAAGGGCCATCGTAATAGCGGCCAAATTTTCGAGATAAATTAAAATGGCGAGACGTCACTCGATAATAAATGTAACCACCTGCGAACATAGATCCAAACGGGAAAAAGAATGCCAACTGAGCTGCCAATGGTGAGTGAACAACAAATTGAAAAAATGGCGCCGCCACCCAGTTTGAGAACGTGTTAATGACAAACCTTAAAATAATGGCTTTTTTTCCGCCATATTCATTTGCTAACTGTGCCCACACTTTGCTTTTTTTATAGGCATAGACCATTCGATTAAAAACAACCTCAATCTGACTATGATCAACATGAGGGTTGTGAGAACGAAACTCCGCATAAGTCGCCTCGGCAACAGCATCAATAGTCTCTTGAAAAATGGTTTCTTGGTTTTGCACAATCAATGGCGCAGATTGCGCCCCAACTTTGTCCGAAAAAACCATTGATGAAAGCAAAAGAAAACCTACAGCTTGAGCTAACTTTGACATTCGTTTTTATCGGCTTTTTCAGGCAACAAATGAACGACAAAAAAACGTCATTTTTCCGTTTCAAAGGGCGTCATGAGCATCATGTGCATATTCCACAATGGCTTTTTTTCATCGTCGCTGTAGCCTTTGGCCATATTGATTTCACGAATGGACTGCACTTTCTCGTAAACCTTCCATAGAGCCGCTTCAATATCTTTGGTTTGTGTTTTTGTGAACCGGTCTACAATGTAGGAATTAAACTTTGTCGAAATGAATTCTTTGTCGGCGTATTTTCTATCAAACAAATTCCAAGAGCGCGCCACCACCTGCTGGTGCGCCTTACTTCCCCGCAAACGGCTTGAAGCTTGATAGGTGATTTGTGGGTTTTTTTGAACGTATTTTTGCTTTTTTTTCATCAGCAAACCAACCTTCACAAGTTCCTCAAAAACATTATGTAACGTTGCAGGGTCCACTCCTGGCGTACTCAACTGTTCTGGAGAAACCTCTTGAATAGCTGCGCAATACGCCAGCAAATGCAGATCCGTTTTATAAAGCGTTTGCTCAATTTCTGGTGTCATGGCCACAATTTCTGCCACTCGTAGGTTGGCTTTCTGCAAAACGGCCTGTGGCTTGAGGGCAACTAAATCGCAAAGAGCAAAGTATTGATCGAGAGTCATGCGAGTTTTCCCCGACATCAGCGTTGAAACAGCAGATTGCTTTAATCCCAGCGCATCCCCTATGGCCTGCTGGGTAATTCGCTCCTCTGAAAGAGCGCGCCTTAGCTCCGCAATGACGTTTTTATAGAGGTTTAGGCGATAGTTTGCCATGTTTTATTCAATATAATATTGATTATATCAATATTTCAAGCCCTTGAGGCCTTGAGAAGCTGTCAACAAATTGGTTTCCTGCTTTCAGGAGAGACGCAGAATGAAAACGAAAAACAAACTGGTAACAGCAAAAAAAGAGGCAAACATGATTGCAACAATTTTGGTTTTATTAGGAATCGTTGTCATTGGCATCTCCATGAACTTGGGCGGTGACGGTGATCAGCCACAAGGCCAGTCTCCTGATCTCGCAGCAACTTCAAGCGGTGGCGACGGTACCGGACCTCGCCGCGGATAAACGATCTAACGATCGTTTCAGATTACGAATTCATTTGTAGCTAAAGGTAAAATTGCACCCTAATGGGTTAGGGGGTTCTTTACCTAAAATTTTAAGGAAGAGGGGATAAACATGAAACGCACATTACTAAGCCTAACGTTGATTGCCGCAGCCTGGAGCATGAGCACTGAAGCTGCCAACTTGCACCAAGACAAGGCGCTAGCCAACGAAGCACTAAGCACCGCTCGCAACTACCGTTTTGATCGTGGCGCATTCATGAGCGCTTCACTAAAACTTCAACTCATTGAAAATGACCTCCGTGATTTAGCTCCGTCTGCTGATAAAGCTCAAATCATCCATGCCATTAACTCTGCTCAATTTGCACTGAGAAATCATCGCGCTTCTGATTTTGAAAAAGTGTCAGCAGTAGAAAGCGCTGTTAGAATTATACTCAGCAGTCTTGATGATTTGATTCGCTACGACAGAGACTATGACGATGGATTTGGAAGAGATGATCAAATCAACATTCTCGATACTCTTAACATGATGCAAAGAGTGCAAAACCAAGTTTCCCGTAACGAAATGATAAGAGCAAGTAGACTTGTGAACCGCATTCAAAGAATCCTTTCTCGCTACCCAATGTACAGAGACAGAGACCTTATGATGGCAAACCGCGCACTCCTTGCCATTGAACAAAAACTTTCTGACCACTACGCTAGCCTGGCTGAGAAAATTCACGCTACAAACTTCAACGCGAGAATTTTTGACAACTCTGTAACTCGCTCTGACGCTTACCGTGATGCGCGCTATGGACGCGATCGCGACCGCTCACCACGCCCACTCCCTCCTCGCCATCCAGGCGGCGGACGTGGAGCACAAGAAGTGACCGTTCTGTGCAGCAGCTGGCAAGACTTCCACACACGCTGCAGTGTGGGCGGATTTATTAGAAGTGTTGTAATTCGCTCACAACAATCAAACAGTCCCTGCCTCCTGAACAGATCATGGGGTTACGACGCTAACTCCATCTGGGTTAGCCAAGGATGCCGAGCTGAATTTCGTGTAACACTTTCGGATTAATGTAATCCGAAATTCTAGTCCCTCCTAAGCCTCGGATTAGTGCGAGCCCCTATCTCGCTCTAATCCGGGGTTTAGATTTTTTTACTTCAAAGATTTAGAAACGTTCACCACGCTGGTCACCGCATTACCAACTCGCAATGCACGCTGAAGACTCGCGTAAAACCGCTTCTCGCCAAAAGGCTTAGGAATAACCGCTAAAAGACCAGAGTTAATGGCTCTCATCTCAATATAGTTGGCATAAGCCCCCTCAAAAGGATGAGTCATAATGATTTTTGTTAGCGGATCCATTTCAAGCAATTTCTCGACACAATAAAATCCATCTTTGCCTGGAAGCACATAATCAATAATTGCCAGGGTTGGGTGATGACCCTGAGCAGAACTTAGCCACCCCGTTCCACGCTTGTACCAATCGACAACTTGAATATTTAATCGCTCCAGCATGGAGCGCTCAAAGCCAGCCCATTCTTCTGAGCTCTCAAAGAGAACTGCTTTTTCCTGTATTTCCATAATTTCTTAAACTCAAGAATAGCCCAAAAAATTAGGCTCGTGTTATAAACATTTGGCGTGAATCATCAAAAAAACAACACTCAAAAACGCGTTTTATTAATCCACACTGGTGGCACCCTCGGAATGACACTCGACGGCGCACCTCAAGACGCCAATCGATTCCTGGCGACGATTCGCGAACATGCCCCGGAAATCTTTAAGATGGCCGACATCGGTCTGGAAATTCTTTGTAACAAAGACTCCAGCAATATGATGCCCAAAGATTGGGTACTCATTGCCAGGCGACTCAATCATTTGATGACAAACAACAACCCACACTGGGATGCCTTTGTTGTCATTCACGGTACAGACACGATGTCTTTTACAGCATGTGCCTTAAGTTACATGCTCAAAAATATCCCCAAACCTATTATTCTCACCGGCTCACAGCGACCACTGACGGATTTTAAAACCGATGCCGTTCGAAACCTGGTCCATGCTGTTGAACTTGCAGTCGAGGGTCGACACAAAGAAATTAGCGTCTTCTTTGATACACACTTACTCAGGGGCAATCGTTCTAAAAAAATATCCATCCCAAGCTTTCACGCCTTTGAGAGCCCAAATTATTCCCCTCTAGCCAAAGTGGGTGTCACAACTGAACACTCCTCAATGGCTCCACTGCCCAAAGGCAACTATGAGTTTGATCCGCGCATTGAAACACGCATTGCTTGCCTCACGCTTTTCCCAGGAATCGACATTGATTTATTCACAGGCCTTATTCAAAAGGGCGTCAAAGGACTCGTGCTACAGGCCTTCGGTCCAGGAGATATTCCCTTAGCTGAGCACTCAGTTGTGGAACTCATTCGCGCACTCTCCGAGCGGGGCATACCAACCGTCATTACCTCACAAGCACAATCTGGCTCTGTTGATTTGTCACTTTACGAAACTGGTAGAGCCGCAGCAAAAGCCGGAGCCATTTCCGCAAAAGATATGACCTGGGAAGCCGCCATGACAAAAATGATGATTTTGCTTGGGCGTGGCTATAGCATTTCTACGTTTCGCTCGGAATTTGCAAAAAGTTTAGCCGGAGAGGTCAGCGAATGACTCCCGCTGAGCTCAAATCCAGAGAGCAGTTTTTGATTTCTACACTTCGAGCGGCCACACCACTGCTTCTCGAAGGATTCACGCTGACCCCTGGCTCGGACGCCAAGCGCAACCAGGCCATAGGCACAAGCGAAAAATCTAGCTTCAAGGATTTGGTCACTGTTTACGATCAGCGAGTAGAACACTTTTTAGTTGAGCGATTGCAGAAAGCTTTTGCTGGCGAGACCATTATTGGCGAAGAAGCCTCATCTCAAAACAAACTTCAAAAAGACGACTACGCAAAACATGATTTGTTTTGGATATTGGACCCCATTGATGGCACCACCAATTACGTTCGTGCTTATCCTTTTTTTTCGAGCACCATTGCTCTAATGAAAAAAGTTAATGGGCAAGCACTACCCCAACCCGTTGTTGCCGCAACATGGAACCCTGTTTCTGGGGAAATGTTTCACGCTACAAAAAATGGAGGCGCATGGCTCAATGAGCAGCGTCTTCAAGTTTCTAAAGTTAAAAACCCACAGCAATCCCTCGTAACAACAGGCTTTGCATCAGCTCGCAGTCAGTCGAGTGAACGACCTTTTGAGCTCTTCACAAAAATTACAAAATCGACTCTAGGGGTTAGACGGGACGGTTCTGCTGCATTAGACTTGGCTTACGTTGCTTGTGGGCGAATTGATGCCTACTGGGAATGGGGGCTCTCACCCTGGGACACTGCGGCAGGGGCTTTGCTCGTTGAAGAGGCCGGCGGAAGGCTAAGTTCTCACTCGGGAAGTCCTTGGGACTCGCTAAGTGGAGAAATATTAGCAACTAATGGCAGTATTCATGATTGGATGCTTGAACAAATTGCAGAATGATTTTAAGGACTAATAAGCTATGAACCAACACGACATCAAACAAGAACTCATCAATTTTAGCCGCGAAGCCGATCTACGTGCCGTTCCTATGTGGCTAAAGGATGCCATTAAGTCCTGGGCAGAAGCTGTTGAACTAGGCCAAGATGATTTCACTTTTTACAACGAAGAAAAAGTGAAGACTACACAACGTACCGATTATCTCTCACTCGATAACTTGCTTGAACTACACGAAGACTATGACAAGTTTCGTGATTGGTTTAACAAACAAAAAGCTCGTTTCGACAGAAGCGCTGCTGCTCGTCGCTAATTGATTTTTTATTTTCAACTAGAATCTTTGCATGTAACCAGCAAAGAACATCGTCGAGCCAATGGAAGCCGCCGTTGAGGGGCTTCCTCTACTTCCACTTCCTGAAAATGTAATACTTGAGCTTCGAATATCCATACCCGCACTCACTTCAGTGATGCCATTCATTTTATATTTGCCGGCTGCAATAAACTGCCAATGACTGGGACTCGATAGCGCACCACTAGTCAAACTTTCTTCCGTTAAAGAAGCACCTAAAGTTCTAGAAGCTTCAAGCCAAGCAGAGTACACATCAACAACAGGAATTTGCAGAGCAAAGCCAAGCTCAGGTCCTGAAACAGTTTTTCCACTCGGAGCCTGCGGACTTGCCACAGCATCCATGTTCAATGAATAGCGGATATATCCTAACTTTAAAACGAACTCTGCAGGCACAAGTGATTCTTGCGAAATGTCCAAAGGCAGACGATACGCAGCTGCAAAACTAAAATAGTTATGATTGCCGCCAATAGAAGAAACTCCATAGTCTGAACTGTTTGTGGCAAAGGAGCCCATGCCAAATCCAAACTTCGACAAAATCAAAAAATCTGTGCTGATGTAAAAACGAGCATCACCCTCAAACTGCGGTCGCCAATTTGAAATGGAAATTGTGCTACCAGAAAATGTTTCCGTGTGAGTTAACTTACCGAACATCACTCGGCCCGTGATGTCCGCAATTCCATAAGGCGGTTTTTCTTTAAAGTGTGTGTCTGACTTTTTTTTAGGATATGCCGACTCTACTTCCGGCAGCTCATCAGTGCTCTGCTTAAGCGGCACAAAGACCCGGCCCACAGGATCTGTCGGCGCAGCGGAAGGATCAGTAGCGGCCTTATCTTCTACGGGTTTTCCAGGCACAGCAGCAGATGGCGTCACCGTTGGTGTTGGAATAATGATTCTTTCGGATTTATTTAAAACTCTATAGCGATCACCCTCTTGAATGGGATCGACCTCAGATTCATAGTCAATGCTCACCGTAGATAGCGGATCATCCACAGTAGAAATAGTTCCCAATCCTGTACGACTAGCTTCAATAGACACCACCGTTTTTAGCAGTGGGTGACGAGTCATTTTTGTTAAACGAACAAACTCAATGCGGTCGCCTTTTTTCAATCCTTGCAGTTTAGCTCCTTCAATTTTTGCACTGCTAAACTCGCGGCTAACCGTATAACCTTGTCCCGGAATTCGCTCCCAAATATCGTTCACCCAACTGACTAAACGATTTTTTCTTGCTTCAAGTTCTTGCTGATCAACAGCTCCTGGTAAACTGACTTTCTCCACAAACACTGGACTACCATCTGAAGTGGAGTACCAGCGCATTTCAAGCAGAACACCTCTCATCACCAAAACAACAATGCCATCAACTTTGTAGCGCAAACCCAGCTGCCGAACTGACAGAGGGGAAAACCAAGGAAAATCTCTGGGAACATCCACAGGCAAAAATTCTGTTGAGTTTCCTTTTCTTGTTGTCCAACGAACTCGTCCACGCTTCACAAAGGCATCCAAAAACTGCGCTGTAACCAATTGATCCGGGAATGCTTGTCCTTCTTGCGAGGTCAGTAAGATTTGCCTTTGATCAAAAGGCCAAGTGATCGCGGCCTTAGAATCAGCAGCTTGAGCATCATGACCAAGGAAAAGTATAAGTGTCAGAAAAGAATACAACATGGCCCTAGGCGATATCATGCACTTCATTGTAAATTAAAATGCGTGAGAAAAGTTAGACATCATCAGGGAGTTCTGCTCGCCGCGTTAGTTCTGCCCAACACCAAACCATCCATCGAGATCACCGGCTTCAACTTAGTGGAAGCCAAATCACACATTCGCCTACTCGAGCTCAATGCCAAACAAGCAAAACTCTATAAGCCGCAAAACCTCATTGGCCTTAAGGAGGTTCAATCTACGGTTTGGAACGAAAAACGACAATCTTTTGAGGTTCGAGGCCAACGGGCCATTATGAATTCGGACACTCAAGACTTTGAAGTTCAAGAACAAGCACAAATTCTCACACCAGATTCACTGGTGTTTACCGCTCCTCAAGCCACCTACAACGCCAAACTTCAAACCATTGAAAGCAAGGGCAACGTCACGGCCAATCGACTAAAGGAAACCAACGGGGGGCCCTACTTAAAGATTAAAGGCACCGGTCTGAACATCGATGTGGCCAAAGGGCTTTACGATCTCAAGAAAAATGTCAGCGCTGAGCAACGAATCAGCGAGAAAAACCGATTTTACGTCGTCTCAAATTCCGCACGATTTGACCCAAGCCAGCAATTCACAAGTTTTCTTGGGAATGTTTTGCTGAAATCATCGAACCTAGAAATGAAGGGCGAGCGCCTGGACATCCAATTCGATAACGGGGGCAGCGGTGCACTTCCTCAATCTTTTGATTTGAGTGGTAATCCTAAAAAGCAAAATAAAAAAATTCACGCCGTACTTCCAAACATGAATGTCATTTCAGACGGCTTGAAAATTTACTTCGACCAAGAGGGTAGCGTCCAAAAAAGTGAGGCTCAAGGTGAGGTCAACGCAGAAACAAAGGACAACGTCAAAATCAATGCGGACAAACTAACCTCCGACACACTCAATGGACGCAGCCGAGTCCTGATGAACGGACGAGTCACTATGTGGGTGAATGAGAAAGTAGCTAAGTGCGAAGAAGCGCAATACTTCCCCGACACCGGTGACGTGATTCTAGAAAAAATTGCATCTGTGGTTCAAAAAGATCAAAAACTCGAAGGCGAATTGATTCGATTCTCAACAAAATCATCTGAAATATCGGTAGAAAAAGTTAAAGGTCAAATGGACTCAAAAGATATGCTTGGACGATGAAGCCTAGGCTTTATTGGATTTGTCAGCATCAGGGGCTGAGGCCCCTTCTTCCATGCCTTTTTTAAATCCACGGACTGCGCGCCCAAGAGAGGTGCCAATTCCCTCTAAACGAGTCGGGCCAAAGATTAACAACAAGATAAAAAGAACGACGATGAGTTCACCAAATCCAATACCCATGATGACTTTCTAAGCGGGCCTCGCAGCACTTGCAACGAGTTTTTATCGACTGCACAGAGCTTCTAGCTCTTCTCTCACGAAGCCCGGGACCAAATCCTCAAAGCTGAGAGCTTGGGCTGGCAGACGAGGTGGCTGAAAAGCCTTAAAATTAAAAAACATAGAGTGCTTCGCATCGCCACCAAGGTACTTCTTATAAGTCCCCTTGGCATATCCTAGCTGTTCAAAATCAACCGCCATTAGCAGTTTTGCGACCTTTGGTGAGCCGCTAAAACCAACCTTGGACTTCGCGTATTCCAAAATATTCGCCACACCCGAAGTGTGTTGAAGCGCAATTTCTTGCTTAATGATGGAATGACTTTCTTTGAGTTTTTCCAAAATATACAAATTGTCTTTTTTAGGGATTCCAGGAATTAAGCGTCGGGCCTTTTCAATGGATTTTTGAATATCCTTCAACTTATTGCCCTGAGCTTGCAGGTCATAAAGGCGAATGGATTCAATGGCAGCATTGTCCAAACCCAACTCCGCACGCAATCCGGGAATGTAAGAGCGATCATTTATAGCTATCGATTTGTCGACATCAGAAAGTTCCCAGCCAATCAACGCGCTTAACTGCTCAATGGAGGACAAGACAACGCTTCTATCCAAATCTTCGTAGAAATGATGATCTACAATATGAAGCTTGAAACCTTGATTGGACAAAGCTTGCTCTTCCTTAGGGCCTGGAATTTCAAAAATACAAATGTTTTTAATTTTTGAATTCAGAGTCATTTTGAGGAATGGCTCTCGGTCCAATGTCGCTCCCCAACTTTGTGAGCTTCGAATCAGATGAGGCGCTTTAAGAATTTGCAAAATATGACTACTGCGCAACGCCTCTCCATCATTTTCAGGCAATACAAAAAGCGTCTGCTCCAAAAACTGTCGATGAATGTTTTTACTGCTTTGCCCAGCCAACTCTTCGCTCAAGCGGAAATGCTCTGGAATGGATTCTTGAGTTTGTGGAAATAAATGAAGACTCATAGGGTTAGCCACTCAGAGTATAGTCGATTCTACCCTTCCACCAATAATCAATTAACTGCCTTAATTGAAGATTTTCCTTTTTTTCGAGTCTAGGATCGCTCTTCAGGATATCTTGAGCATATTGACGAGCCAACTCAAGCCATTTGGCGTCTCTTAGAATATGCGCCACACGAAACCCTGGAAGGCCGCTTTGCCGACGCCCTAAGAACTCTCCAGGACCTCGCAATTCCAAATCTTTTTCTGCCACATAAAAGCCATCGTCACTGGATTCAATAATTTTTAACCGTTGTTCAACCAGAGGACTCAACCAATCTGGCCCTACAAGTACACAAAAACTTTCTTGAGCACCCCTCCCCACACGGCCTCTGAGCTGATGAAGCTGAGAAAGTCCAAAACGTTCTGCATGCTCAATAACAATCACCGTTGCATTAGGAACATCAACTCCGACCTCAATGACTGTGGTGGAAATTAAAACATCAAGCTGAGCATTCTTAAATTCATTCATGATTCGCTCTTTGTCTTTTGACTTCATTTGGCCATGCAACAAGCCGACTCGATATTTGGGAAAGCGCTGACTCCATGTTTGATGCCCGGTCATGACATCGGTGAGCCCTGTCTCTGACTCTTCAATAACAGGATAAACAATGTAAATTTGTCTTTTTTCGGCAAGAAATTTTTCTAATCTTTTAGCAAGAGCATCCTCTGACTTCTTCTTCACCAAATATGTTTTAATTGGTGTGCGTCCTGCTGGCTTTTGGCGAATTGTACTGAGGTTTAGGTCTCCATAAAGCGTCAGGGCTAGCGACCTTGGAATGGGAGTGGCCGTCATAACCAAAAGATGAGGAGAAAGCCCGTTGACCTGTTTTCGCAAAGTGATCCTTTGTTCAACCCCAAAGCGATGCTGTTCATCGACAATGACCAAACCAAGTTTTTCAAACATGGTTGTTTCCGTTAATAGAGCTTGCGTGCCAATCACAAAGCGCACTTGACCCTTCTTAAGAAGTTCCCGCGTTTCTTTTTTCTGCTTGGCCGTTAGAGCGCCTTTCAACAACACACACTCATTAGCGAGTTCAGGAAATAAAAGTGTGAAGTTTTTGTAATGTTGATTGGCAAGAATTTCAGTTGGCGCCATCATGGCCACTTGGTAACCGGCCTTCATGGACATCAGAGCCGCCAAAAAAGCCACAATTGTTTTTCCGCTACCAACATCACCTTGCACCAAACGATGCATAGGCGCCTTTTCAACACTCGCCGACAGATCATTCAAAATATCTTGCAAAACACGTTCTTGATCTTCCGTTAGAGAATAAGGAAGTGTTGATTTCCAAAGACTCAACGCGGTTTCATCAATCTGAATTTCCGGATATTTCCACTTTTGCGCCGCTCGCTCCTCCTCAACCTGACTTGCGCGAATGTGAAGTGCCAGAGCCAAAACAAACAACTCCTCAAAAACCAAGCGCATGTAATAAGCGCCCTCAGGTCGAGGCTCTTCTTGCTGAGGCAACCACGTTTTTGGAAAATGCAGTTCCAAAAAACTTTCTTTTAGGGAGGGAAGCTTCAAATCTCGTAAAATATTTTCAGGAAGAGTCTCTGGCAAATGCTGGACTTCTGGGCGCATCAGCGCCTGATATAAAAGCTTACGCAAATACTTGGTTGTGATGCCGCCAATTTCCCTATAAACGGGGACGTATCCACCAAACTCCCAAATCGGCAATTGCGCATCTACGCTCTGCAAATCAGGGTGAGAAACTTGAAGTTGCCCTCTAAAAATAGCGGGTTTCCCTCGAAAAACCACGGAACTTCCTACAGGAAATTTTTTAGCAATGGCATCCGTGTAATTATGAAACCATGTGAATAAAATTCTTGGAGCCAACGCAGATGTTGCCTGCACTTCGGCAATAGGTTTTTGCGGATCCTGCACCAGAACAACCATCTCCATCCAACGACGCCCTCGAGGGCCGGCCTGTCGATGATGAACCTTCTCCACCATCCCCAGTCCAATGACCGCATCGCCGCTTTCGGCATGTTTTCGGATGCTGTGGATATCATGGAAGTGACGACGATCTTCGTATGTTCTTGGTAAAAATAAAAGCAAATCCCAAAGAGTATGGATGTCTGATTTTGAAAAAATAGCAGCTAGCTTATCGCCAACGCCCTTTAAATAACGGGGCTCAAAGTTCCAAACACTAGATGTAGTCGATTTTTGTGATTTCGTAGACAACGGGCCCCTTAGGAGTCTTCGCTTCAGCTTCTTCGCCAACTTTTTTGCCAATAATGGCGCGCGCTAACGGTGCCGATATGGAAATTCTGCCCTTGTTAAAGTCTGCTTCAGGCTCGCCCACAATGGAATATTTCACAACTTTTCCATCTTCGTCAGTCAATGTTACCGTTGCCCCAAACATCACCTTATCTGATTTGATTGACTTAGGATCAATCACTTCCGCTCGGGCAAGTTTGTCGCCAATGTCGAGAATCCGGCCTTCAATAAAGCTCTGTTTTTCACGTGCTGCCGCGTATTCGGCGTTTTCCTTCAAATCACCCTGCGCTCGAGCTGCTGCAATAGCTTCAATGACAGATGGACGATCAACCGACTTCAGTCGCTTCATCTCTTCTTCTAGCGCTAATTTACCTTCCAAGGTAATGGGTATTTTATCTGACATGAAGTCAGTTGATGCTAGTTGAATTCGACGATTTTGTAAAATCCTGCAGAGCTATGGGACGAATCCCCTTTTGAGTTAGGGTTTGGATTGCTTTGAGAGCCATCTCGGCTCCAGACACAGTAGAAAATAATGGAACCCGGTACTTCAGCGCAACTTGGCGAATAGAAAAACCATCTTTAAGTGCATCAAGCGAACCCGTGGTGTTCACAACCATGTCTGCCCGACCATCTTTAATGAAATGTACTAAATCTTGCCCCATTGGCAGCTGACCGATTTTTGCAACCTCTAAACAATCAGAAATTCCTTCACTGACAAAAAATTTGGCAGTTCCTGGAGTCCCCGCAATTTTAAATCCCAATGCCTTAAAGTTTTTAGCCAATGAGAGCGCACGAGATTTGTCTGAATCACGAACACTAAACAAAATAGTGCCTCTCATAGGAAGAGAAATACCTGCAGCAACAAACGCTTTTGCAAAAGCGCCGCCAATATCCTTGTCAATTCCCATAACCTCGCCCGTGCTACGCATTTCGGGCCCCAAAATTGGGTCAAATCCTTTAAAGCGATTAAATGGAAACACTGGTGTTTTCACAGCATAAATTTCTTTGGCGAACTCGTAATTCGATTCCGCCAATATTTCTGTTTTAACAACGTCAGCTACCTTTTCTCCCAATGCCACTCGTACGCCCCACTCGACCAGCGGCAAACCCGTTGCCTTGGCCAAATAGGGAACCGTTCTTGATGCCCTAGGATTGGCTTCAATGATGTAAATTGTGTCATTGGAAATTGCCATTTGAATATTGAAGAACCCTTTGGCGCCGCAACTAACAGCAATTTTTTTTGCGTACTCTTTCATTTTTAGAATCAAATCTGACTGCAGGCGAAACGACGGAGTAATGCAGGAAGAATCACCACTATGAATCCCCGCCTCTTCAACGTGCTCCATAACTCCAGAAATCCATGCCGTTTTTCCATCACAAATACCATCAACATCAAACTCAATGGATTCCATCAAAAAACGATCAAGGAACAGGGGATGATCTTCGCTAACTTCTTTAGCTATGGCAAAAACAGAAACCATGTCTTTTTCACTAGTACAGATTTTCATTCCGCGACCGCCCAAAACGTAAGAAGGTCGTACCAAGAGCGGATAGGAAAGTACTCTGCCTTTTTCAATGGCCTCTTCAAAACTATTGGCAGTCGCAAACTCAGGATGAGGAATACGCAATGATTGAAGCAACGACGCAAACTGCTGACGATCCTCACACAAATCAATGGATTCTGTTGGAGAGCCCAAAAGCTTATACCCCCAAGACTCAATTTCCTTAGCCAAGTTCAAAGGAGTCTGGCCGCCAGTCTGCACAAGGACGTAAGCTTCTTTTCCTGCCTTCATGGCTGGGGCAAGTTCGTAATCCAAAATGTCTTTCACGCAATCTGCATGCAGAGGATCCAAATACAGTCTTGTTGAAACCGTGGGATCTGTTGAAACAGTCTCCGGATTGCAATTCACCATAATGGTTTCAAAGCCCATGCGTCTTAAAGAAAGAGACGCATGCACACAACAATAATCAAATTCCACACCCTGCCCAATGCGATTAGGACCCGAACCCAAAATCACCACACGGCCCCGTGTTTGCGACACTGGATTTGGTGCCGTCGCAAAAGGGGTTGCAGAGCTAAGCTTTGCGCGTGTCGAGTAATAAAATGGCGTTTGCGCTTTGGTTTCAGCAGAACAGGTGTCAATCATCTCGTAATTCGTCTGTGCACCACTGAGCATCTTTGTTGCGCGAGGGCCTAGCTGATGGTTTTCTTGAAAGCGCTGCAAGTTTCGAGTGAACCAAACATCCCAACCGGTCCATTGAGCAACCTTTTGGCAATCCATTCCCGAAGCCAGCGCATCCCATACCGCATAGGCACGACGTGAATGTGCGGGCTTTAGCAAGACAGGCGCTTCTTCTTCCCATGCTTGAATTGGATTCTTAGATTCAACAGCTGCGTACTTGGGCCAAGAGCGCTCCAAGGAATTGATTGCTTTATGATAAGCCTCTCCAAAACTACCGGCCAAAGCCAGAACTTCTCCCACACTCTGCATTTGTGGCAGCAGTTCATCTTTTGCACCTGGGAATTTTTCAAAATGCCAACGAGGTATTTTCACGGCTACGTAATCGAGTGGCGGCTCAAAGCATGCCATCGTTGTTCCGGTCACAGAGTTTTTTATCTCAGAAAGCGCATAACCAAGCGCAAGTTTAGTGGCGACATGTGCAATGGGAAACCCTGTGGCCTTCGAGGCCAGTGCTGACGATCTCGACACTCGAGGATTCATCTCAATAACGATGCGTCGACCCGTTTTGGGGTTCACGGCAAATTGCACATTGCAACCACCGGTTTCAACCCCTACTCGACGAATCACCTTGATCGCATCAGAGCGCATGGCTTGATATTCACGATCTGTCAGTGTTTGCGCGGGGGCAACGGTAATGGAATCTCCGGTATGAACACCCATAGGGTCTATGTTCTCAATGCTACAAATAATAATCGCATTGTCCTGATGGTCACGAACAACCTCTAGTTCGTATTCTTTCCAACCAATCACGCTCTCTTCAACTAGCGCCTCACCAATGGGACTTTCTTGAAGAGCTAAATTGATTTTCTCCACGAGTTCAGAGCTTGAGTAAACAAAACTTTGCCCAGAGCCACCAAGTGTAAAACTTGGCCGGATAATGAACGGAAACCCACAACGCTCTGAGAAGGCCTCACACTCTTCAACGCTTCTAACTACAGCAGAACGTGGTGTATCCAAACCCAAAGAAGCCGCGACTTCAGCAAAAGCTCTACGGTCTTCCGCTAAATGAATCGCCTGAAGGTTGGCGCCAATAATATTAACGCCATCTAAAGCTCCAGGTATTTTTGAGAGAGCCAACATTAAATTTAATGCCGTCTGCCCGCCCATCGTCGGCAAAATGGCATCAACGCCTTCCTTGCGAATAATTTCGACAACACTCATAGGAGTCAGTGGCTCAATATAAGTTCTATCGGCCATTCCCGGATCCGTCATGATTGTCGCAGGATTTGAGTTGAGAAGCACGACTCGAATGCCTTCCTCTCGTAGAGCGCGACAAGCCTGACTGCCTGAATAATCAAACTCACAAGCCTGCCCAATAACAATTGGCCCACTACCAAGAAGCAAGACGTTTTTAACTTTCGCGCGTTTCATTAAAAAATGGGGGTCTCCGTATAAATGTGTTGAATGTCGATGTGAGGATACTGCTCTGTTTTATGTTTCATAGATGCCAACGCGTGCAGCAAACGCAGCTTTTGCGGTTCCATCAGGTCCCGAATTTGTGTCACTTTTTTCTTGATGAATGTTGCGCTGTCTTTGGGATGGAAGATAAATGACTTTCCAAAAACTATTTTATTCGACAAGAACACTAGGCGAGCTTCAAACAAATCGCCCTTTACAAATCCCTGAATGGTCAACAAATCTTCTACAATGTATTTTTGGTTTGTAAATAAATCTCGAACACAAACCTCATTATTCACCACTTTTAAAAGTTCAAAGATGGAATGCCTAGTCTTTAACAGGGCCTCAAAAATTGCCTTCTCTTCGACATTGAGACTGGAAACATGCTCAATCAAAAATAATTCAACCGGTGTTTTCTGCTTCCCCGTCAAAGGGCGCTCGAAAACGTACCAATCAATAAACGCCATCATGGCAATTTCAAAAGTATCTGAGCCTTCTGCAACTTTGCCGACTCTATCAAAGAAATGCTCCTTGGCCTGACGAATCTCGTCGTAGTAAGAGCCCTTTGAGTAGGTCGTTAAAATACGATCCGTGTATTCTCCTATGTTCATTTCTCACCTCTAGAGTGCGACACAACAGACGCGACAAAGTTTTTAATCAGAAGCATTGAGTCGGTCGGCCCAGGGGCCGCCTCGGGGTGAAACTGTACGGTTTCACACTGTTGATTTGGCAAACTCAACCCCTCAACGCTCTTATCATCACCATGTTCAAATGAAACCCTAACCCCTGCCGGCAGCGTTTCTCGGTCGACAGCAAACCCATGGTTCTGACTCGTAATCCAAGTTCTTTTGGGTTTCCCATGAAGATCAAACTCTGTCACTGGATGGTGAATGCCCCGATGTCCAAACTTCATTTTATAAGTTTTGGCACCGACGGCGTGAGCAACAAGCTGATGCCCAAGACATATAGAAAAAATAGGGCGCCTGCCAAGAACGGATTTCAGCTCACGAATAATATGTGTTGCTGCCGCGGGGTCACCTGGACCATTACTTAGCAAAATGCCATCTTTACCAGCGGCCAACAACTCATCAGCCTTGGCCTTTGCTGGTATCACATGAACCTGACATCCAAGCGCAGATAAAATCCTCAGTGTGTTTGTTTTTACACCGAAGTCCCAAACCGCAATGCTTGGGTGATGTTTTCGGTTTTGAATTTTCCCTTTTTTAAACAGCTCGTAACTGGCGGGCCAAAACGGCTGCGCCAGCTCTTTGCTAAATTCAGACTGGTATGTGTAGGCTTTCTCGCAACTCACCACTTGCGTCAGATCCAGACCGTTCATATCTGGAACGCTAGATTGAATGAAGGCTTTCGCCTGAGCTGGGGTGTAACGACCTTGCTCGCAAACAATTCCGCGCTGACTTCCCTGTTCACGTAAGCAGATGGTCATTTGTCGAGTGTCAATTCCCTCAACAACAAAACGACCTTCTTCGACAATCCAGTCGCCCAAACTTTTCTTGGCGCGCCAGTTCGATGGCACGCGTTCAAGATGTCGGCAAACCAAACCCTCAGCCCAAATTTTTGAACTTTCTTGGTCTTCACTGGTGTAACCCGTGTTACCAACATGCGAAACTGTAGAGACCAAAACTTGTTTTGCAAAACTGGGGTCCGTTAACGATTCTTCCATTCCAGACATGGCCGTACAGAAGACAAATTCTCCGCTACGTGGATTTGAAAAATCGCCATAACCAGTGCCTTGGAATACAGCTCCCTGCTCAAGGAAAATCTGAATTGGCGTTGCTTTGGGAGCCGTCATTTCAGGAATTCGAAGCTAGCAGTCCCGTATTCATTTTTCACTAAAAAAGTATGGCATTCCCTTTGGTATCGCAGCCGCGTTATAACTTTTAATAAGCATACAGCATCCGACAATCTGCTCCATGCCCCAAAACTCTTTGCCGATGAGTCATTTTTACTCGCCCGCTTCCTCATTGCACTCAAATGGCCTGTCCTGACTGCGGCACGACTATTGCTCTACTGACCCAAGGAGAAAATTTGTATGAAAAAAAAATGTTTGATCTTTATTCTATGTCTTAGCGTTGAACATCTTGCGCTTTCAGACGACAGGCTATTTGCGTGGTTTGCCGGTTCCTCCTGGAATCAAGCCAACACACCTGATCGCGTCGATTTCATAGGCAACAGCGACATCTTTGGGGATATCCAATTTTCACCTGGTGAACCCGGACACACCACAGGGAAAGTGGGGTTTCCTCACATGCGCCAATCACGCTTTTTTAACCCAAACCTTTGCCTGGGTTCGTTGGGCCGCAGCAATCATTGCGCAGCACTAAACCTTCCTTTGGGAAATGACGGATCAAGGACACGTCATGGCATCACATTATACTGGTCACAAAACAGGACTTTAGAAAATCAAGATGGGTTTGATCTAGCCATCTATGAATCCGGTACGAGCAGCGGAGGCCCCGACGCCTTCATGACCCGTGTTCGAAGTGCATCAACAAACGAATGGAGCTTTTGGCACTACCAAGCCTTCAATCATTTTGAAAAATACGTTTCTGGTACAAGAGATGAAGGTACGTTTGTAACAATGCTTAACCTTGATCAACTCGACATTCCCCAAGGAGATCGCATTGATGCCATTCAAATTGCAAACATGATGCCGACAGATCGCGTAAATTCAGATCTCTTAATTGCGTTTGAAGGACAAGTTTTCGCAGAGACACAAAGCAAAGCCAGATACTCCATTCCTGGCCATTATCGCTTTGGCCATGCCAAATCATTCGCCCAAGGCAGCAAATATGATCCGGATATTTTGTATGTAGCAGGACTGAACTCGCTATCTAGGAAAGACTAAATCTAAGTAAAGGCCTTTCCAGAGCTTGAGCAAATCCGCCTCAGAAAGCTCTGGAGCCTGCGCTGTTAAATTTGGCATCGCATTTAAAATGCGCTGTGGAACTTCGGCATAGTCCGCCACATCAGCCAATGGCTTTTGAATAGGTTTTACAAGTTTCTCCATGTGCTCTCTCATCTGAGAAACCGCCAACAACTCTTGAACATGTTTGGCCGTTAAGAATGTATCGGGACGCGACGTTATGTCGGCAAAAGCATTGGCAGGTACATGATTTTTTGAACCAAACCCTGGATTGATTTGTTTTGCAAAATGACTAAGTGCTTGCGTTCGTTTTGACCAGTGCTCATATTTGGCGTCTTGCAACTCATCACGTAAAACAGCATCCACCTCATCGGCGCCCTCTTTAATGGTTTCACGCGCATCTAAGTATTCTGTTCTATCTAGAATATCCAACAACTCATTTCTCTGTGTTTCCGTTAATGACGACACTTTCTTTCCAAGCAGAGCCTCTAACAAGTCTGATTTTTCGTTTAACGAGCCCACCTTAGACTTCAGAGCAATGGCGGCGTTGACCGGATCAATCTCAGGCTTCATTTTTTCATTCCAAATCACACGCTTATCTGGGGCCATGTCCGCATGCTTACGTACAGCGGCCAACATCACCGCATTTCCATCAATATCTGCGCCATTATACTGCTGAATTTTATCTCGCATCGCCTGTTCCATGGTCTCGTAATACTCTTTTGCCCAAGCTAACGATTGCATGCCATCCGCGCCCTTGGCGTGAATGGCTGCTGCCTCATCCGTATTCGCGTAGGGCAATAGTTTTTTGAGCCCGTTGCTCCAGCTTGGAAACGCTAAATTTTCGCGAATGTAATCTAAAATATCTATGGAATTATCCATGAAAGCAAACACCTCTTCTGGTTTCAGTTCAGGGTGTTTTGCAAAAATATCTTTGCGACGAATTAAACGACCAACTTGCTTTCCATCAACAGTGATTTCCGAATAAAATTTTGATTTCTTCTCCGCCGCAGTGAACTTTTTAGCGGCCTGCTTAAGGATGTCAAACTGTTGCTCGGCTTTTACAATTTCATGCTTGGAGTAAATTGTAATCTTATATGTTTTGCCCTTTAATTTTGGGTGAGTTTTGAATAGTTTCAAAAAACGCACCCAAGCTTCATCAACTGTGTCTTGGGTGAATGCTTTTTCAGCCCATAAAAACTCCTTATGGACTTTCTTAAAAGGCTGAGTCGAGTCAGAGAAGCGAACACCGAACAAATAAACACCTGATAAAACTTTTGTTGAAAGCATGTCCTCAAAGTCCACATCCACCACAACATCCACATTCTTAAACGGATCCGCAAAACTATTTTTAACCACCACTTCCTTGGATTCCTTGGCAATGGAGTGAGTGACAAAATATCGCAGCCTCTCCAAAGAAATATTCGCCCTCATGGCCACATCGGCAAACTCAGGGCTGTTGATTTTTAACTTCGCCAATTCTTCTGTTGTCCCCAACCCCAAATCCTTCAACGCCTTGGACTGTCTTGCTTGAGGAGGGAAAGGAATCATGGAAATGTCTTTTGCATTTTCAAGTTTCTCACGAAAGTGTGAGGCCCAGGGGCTCAAATCGCATTCTGTGCATCGTCGCTCAGGCCTAGTCTTGGCAATGATGTCATAGTCGGCCCCAGCCTTTTCTGCTTGGGTCATGAAGTTTTCATAGATTTGCTCTACACGCGGAATAATATCTGCAACAACAACGTGAAACTCATTATCTGTTGCCACAACAGCAGCCCTCTTAGGAGCCATTGGTTTTAAAAATACGGATACCTCTTTGGGAAGCTGTCCTTGCCAAACCTCAAGACCCCAAGCCAAAAACCCGGCCTGCAAAATGTCAGCGTCTCGAATGTCTTGATGTCCCTTCACAACAATGGGTGTGTAAAAAGATTTTCCTGTTTTAGACGATTTTTTTGCCTCTCGCTTAAGCAGCGGTGCAACCATGACAACACCATCTCGAATAATCACAGCATTGCGAATGTATTCAGGCGGATCCTTAGATTCCATGAGTTTTAATGTTTCATCTGCTGCATCAAACGGATTCCCACGTCTAAACGATGGCGTAACAGCCTCAATGTTCATCCCTCGAATCAGCTCATCGGCAGCTTGTGCTGCAGTACTGTACATTTCTGCCAAGCCCTGGGTGGGCATTTTCTTGTCGTAAACAACTCCTCGGCGCCAGACAATGGGAATGTAGTCTGACTTCCGTGACGACAACATGGTCGACAAGGGAATTAATGTTGATGCCGCAGGAGCTTGTGCTTGATGAAATTCTGAAACAACTCGAAAAGCCAATCTGCAAGCCTCAGCTGAGCGTTCTTCGACAGGCTTGCTGGCAAAAACAGGTGCCATTCCCATAACAACAAAAAACTTCAAGCCAAAGAAAGTGTTTTTAAACTTCAACGTCATGGGCCGACTCCAGCTTTTGATCGAGGCTTCTGAGTAGGCAACCCAAGTCTAGACCACGCCACAGAGCACTGAGCTACAATTCTAGAAATGTTTTCAGTTTGAGCATTTGCAAAATCTTTGGCTTTCTCAAATCGAGCCAGTGGTTTCGAAAAATCTGCAATGGCCGTCTCAGAAGCTACAGAAGAGTCTCCTGTCCAGCGGTGTAGCAGGTCCTGCAAAAACCCAGTCTGTGGAATGTTCACAGGGTTCGACACAAACAAGACCAAATCTAAATCAGCCCAGCCAAAAGCATGTGAGGCCGAGGAGTTTTTTAAATACCAGTTCATGATTTTTAAAAAATTTTCACCAGCCTCGTTCAAGGTCCCTGTGCTTTCTAAGGTTTCCACAATTTTTTGCAGTTGCTTTTTAGAACGAGTGCCTGCTTCCTGCTGATTCAGCACATTCTCAAATTTCACTAAAAACGATTCAGGCGCCTGCAGTTCTTCTATGCTTTTTCCACTAATGATAGGCTTCACCGGTTTAAACATTTCAATAAGTCGTCTTTCCAAAAATGAATTTGTGTAAAAGCGCATCCGTTTTTCTTTTTTCAAACCATCAAAGAAGGGAAGCACCGCTTGGCGCACTCGCTCATCTGTTGAGTCCATGATGTAGACACCATCGGCATTGAGCTTTCCTGCATTGGTGCTGTTGTTTCCCGAGCCCCATATCACAACATAATGACGTTGCTTAGCTCCATCGACATATTCAAAGTACCTCGTTTTGGCATGAAGCTTGTCACCCTCAGCCCCATAAACTCCACGCTCACCTTCAAAAACAAAAACCTTTTTTTGCCACTCTTCTTCCATTTTTGGAGATTGCAGTTCTTGAATAGATTTCCCAGACAAAACTCCCTTTGAATTATTTTTATGTGGGGCATACAATAAATCGGGGAGCGCGGAATAAGCTTCGTTGGCAAAATTGCCGTCAATCCAAACACCCCAATCTTCCATATGACCACTGGCCAAGTGATGCCTCAAGTGCCTTGCCACTCCTTTGTGGGTGAAAACAAAGTCGGCATCGTAATAGACCTTTAACTCGTTTTCAGGGTTTGAAATAATTTCAGTTAAGGCAATGTACACAGGGTCGATTGTTTTTTGATCGTCAAACTTTGTGCCCTCTGAATAAAGCGCTTCAATCATTGTTCTTGATTTTGTTTTGGGATCTTCAATCACCACTCTTGGGGACACGACCTCTGAGGATCGAACAGAATCAAAATGTTCACCTTTTTTATAAGCCTCAATCCATTTTTCACGTGGCCCTTTTAAAGCTTCAATCATTTTAGCATCGTTTAAAACGGCACCAAACTGAATGTTCCCCTCAGAACCTTTGGCAATCTTAAAGGCTTCTCCACTTAAGTACTTCTGCTGATTTTCTTTGCTTGTCGCAATTCGACAGCTCATGCAGGAATCCGTCATGTTGGCAGAGACAACCATTTCTTTTACCGTTTTCCACGAATCATCTGTTTGCTGAAACGCCACCCCGTAGGATTTAAAATGAGTTAACCTCACATACAGTGAAGCATCATCGGCTGGCACCATCTCATAGGGAGTCGCGACAAATTCAAACTTTTTTGGGTGACTTTTTTTAAGAGCTTCAAGCTGTTCCCAAATGGCGTTAGTCACACCACGACTTCGCTCTTTGTTGTACTGAGCAATGTCTTTCTCACTGACTTCGCCGTCAAAATCCAAATCATAAGCACCCAAGTAATAGCGTTTTTGATTGTTGCTCCACTGCTTTTGAACTTTAGCACTTGGTGCCTCCAGCAAAGTCGGAGGCCCAGAATCCGCAACCAGCCGAACCTGAAACCCTTCATCGAGCAATTGCTCAATTCTTTGCACAGCTTCCATGGAACGGACTTCATAGGTCATCAACTCAATACGCGTGCTTTGAGGATTCTTATAACCCTTCATTTTTTTTATTTGAGCAGGATCAATCAACTGCAAAAAAGAATCTAAAATTGCTTCTGAGCCTTTTCCGCGATTGTAAACAAACTCCACACTCTTTTCTAAGTCTTGCTTAAGAACGACACTTGGTGATTTGCTTCGCGTGCGTCGCTGGTTTGTATAATCGTAACGACTCTCTTTTTTAACTTGTGCAAATCCGCTCAGGCCTAAGCTTAAGCCCACGAACAAAAAAAAGTAACGGAAGCCCTTTTGCATCTAATGAGTTATCGGCAAAATCTACGGATAAACGTAGAGCAAAAATATCGCCATGCGCTCAGCGTCATCGAGCGCCCCACGGATAAGTGCTCAGATTGCGCCTTTCCTTGCGCTCTTTGTTCAATTAGTTGATCAATTCAAAGCGGGCTAAAGCCTTTTCAGCTTATTTTTCTACCTCTTCGCTTTTTCGGACACTTACGACTCAAGATTCTAACGATTATGTGCGATAGGAGAACTAGCACTTGCGCTAGTTCTCTTAGAAATTGCAGGATACTTTCGATATCGAATATCTAGCTTAAACTTAGGTTACTCAACTTTGAGCACGGTTAAGAACGCTTCTTGTGGGAGCTCAACGCTACCCACTTGCTTCATGCGCTTTTTACCTTCTTTTTGTTTTTCAAGAAGTTTACGCTTACGAGAAATGTCACCACCGTAGCATTTGGCCAAAACGTTTTTGCGTAAAGCGCCAACTGTTTCACGAGAAATAATTTTTGAACCAATGGCGGCCTGAATGGCCACTTCAAATTGCTGACGTGGAATCACTTCTTTCATTTTCTCTACAAGACTCTTGCCCCTATCATACGCCTTGTCCCTATGAACAATAATGGAAAGCGCGTCCACACTTTCTCCGTTAATCAAAATGTCGAGCTTCACAAGATTGCTAGGCTCAAAGCCAACAATTTCATATTCAAAACTGGCGTAACCCTTCGTGGCCGATTTCAACTTGTCGTAAAATTCAAAAACCATTTCTCCCAGTGGCAGCCTGTAAATCACAGAACAGCGGTCTTGGGTCACAAAATCAATGCGCTCTTGAATGCCTCGACGTTTTTCACAAATCCCAAGCACCGCACCAACATATTCCGCCGGCAAATGAATCACTCCGCGAATCATGGGCTCTTCGATTTTTTCAATCTGTGTAGGGTTTGGCATTTTCGATGGGTTATCAATTTCCATTGAGCTGCCATCGGTCAAAGTCACTTTGTATTTCACACTGGGAGCAGAAGTGATGATGTTCAAACCATGTTCACGCTCCAGACGCTCTTGCACAATTTCCATATGCAAAAGACCCAAGTACCCACAGCGAAAACCAAAACCAAGTGCAGCCGACGATTCTGGCTCATACGTTAGCGCAGAATCGTTTAGAACAAGTTTCTCTAGTGCCTCTTTTAGGTTTTCAAAATCTTTGGCATCCGTCGGAAAGATACCAGCAAACACCACAGATTTAACTTCCTTGAATCCAGGCAATGGCTCTTTTGACACCAAATAATTTTGTCTATCAGTAGGCTGTGTTTGCCAGTGAGTCACCGTATCGCCAATGCGCGTTTCTCGAACCGACTTAATTCCGCAGACCAAATAAATAACATCGCCGGGTCCCGCAGTTTCTATATCGACTGGCTTTGGAGCAAAATACCCCAGACGATTGACGGTGTACCATTTCTTATCAATTTCATCTTTGATTTGCGCATTCAAGTACATCATCTGCACGCGATCGCCCTTACGAACAACGCCGTCCATGATGCGCACAAGCACTACAACGCCTTGGTAATTGTCATACCAACTATCCATGATCAAACAACGAAGTGGATTGTTTGTGTTCTCCTTGGGAGCAGGCACTTTTTTCACAATCGATTCGAGAATTTCTGGAATGCCAATTCCTTCTTTTGCCGAGCAAGGAATGGCATCGCTAGCGTCAAGCCCAATAATGTCTTCAATTTGCCTTTTCGCCTCATCAATATCGGCTGACGGCAAATCAATTTTATTAATCACGGGAACAATTTCTAAATTCCCATCCAAAGCCATGTACACGTTGGCCAAAGTTTGCGCCTCAACTCCTTGTGAGGCATCGACAACAAGTACCGCGCCCTCGCAAGCAGCAAGAGAACGAGAAACCTCATAGGTGAAATCGACATGCCCGGGAGTATCAATTAAATTTAAAACGTACGTTTCACCATCTTGAGCTTTGTAGTTAAGACGCACGGTTTGCGCCTTGATGGTGATTCCTCGCTCACGTTCAATTTCAAGGTTGTCCAAAACCTGATCGCTCATCTCGCGTGACGTGAGCCCACCTGTGTGTTCAATAAGCCTATCCGCCAGCGTCGACTTGCCATGGTCGATGTGGGCAATAATAGAAAAGTTACGGATTTTGCTGATTGGGGTCTTCATTTTTCGGTTCTTGTCTAGCAAGGCTATCGTCATCGAACAACGACATTTGCCCAGGAAGTTTTTCTTGATGTTTCTCTAAAATCAGATCAATTCCCATGCGAATGTATTCGGCCACGGGAACCTTGGTCTTTTCACTCAAAATCCGCAAGCCATCAACCTGATCTTCAGTCAGATAAACAGTCGTGGAAATTTTCTTTCTAGCCACAGCCTCAAGATATAACACATAGCACAAATGGTCAAAGTCACCCAAAAAAAAGTTTCGTAGTATTCTAGGGGCGTGAATATCCTTCTTAGCTGCCTCATTTTTGTGCTTTCGGCCTGTTCGTCTACAGAGACTGAAACCGCCGACCCCGTGCCAACAACCGATGTTGACCCCATCAGAGAAACGCTCAAGCCTGAAGTTTTTAGCGGAGATGGTTTTCCCAAGGTCAGCAAAGTCTTCAAAACTGTGAATGGCATCAAATTGCCCAAAAAAACACTCAATGACTTCAATGGCGATGGTCGCGTCGACTTCATTCAAGAATACAACACCAGCGGTGAGTGGATTGAGCGAGAGTCTGCCGATCTCAACGGCGATGGCGTTTTAGATGTCGTTTACATTTACTCCAAAGCCCCTGGTCAAAAACAAGCAGTACTTATTGAAGAGCAATTTTTATCGCGCCTTGATGGGCGCATATCCGTGCACAAGTTTTATAAAAATGGAAAACTTGTCAGGCGTGAAATGGACAGAAGAAACGCCGGCAAAACAGATTTGTGGGAATACTACGACGGTGGCCGTCTTGTTAAAGTAGAAAAAGACGATACCGGAGATGGAATTCCGGACTCACAACCGAAATTCCGAAAAATTGTTGAATAGCTTATTTCGCTTTATATAGTTTAAGCCTCTGAAATCACAGCTTCGCAACCCCAAATTTGCGCTGGCATCGTCTTTGCAATTCACAAACCATGTCATCACAACTTATAAACACAACCTCCCATAACGAGTTCAACCCTTTCCTCATTTCAACAAGCAGCACTCCCCGTCCTAAGAGCTCAGGCTCCAGCTCAACCCATTGGTTCTGGGGCCTGGGCCCGTCCCTTGCCAAAGTTAAAGAAGAAATTTCTACGGCTGTTCACACCGGAATCAATGTTCTTATTATTGGTGAAACAGGAACAGGCAAAGAACTAGTAGCTCAACGAATTTTTCAACAAAGAAAAAAAGTTCTAGCGCTAAACGACATTGAAGCACGATTTATTCCCATTAATTGTGGCGCCATTCCTGAAGGTCTTGCAGAGTCTCTGCTTTTTGGCCACGAACGAGGTGCTTTTACTTCAGCCAGAGAAAAGCAAATTGGAAAATTTGAAATGGCCGGCCATGGAGTGCTGTACTTAGATGAAATTCAAACTTTGCCCATGAGTGTTCAAGTTAAATTACTAAGAACCATTCAACACAAAGAAATTGATAGACTAGGATCCAAACAAAGTGCTGTTCTGGACTGCCAAATTATAGCAGCTAGTAACGTGCCCTTAGAATTTCTAGTTGAAAAAAACACATTTCGAAAAGACCTCTATTACCGGCTTAATGTTTGCCCCATTTATATTCCCGCTCTTCGCAATCGTAAAGAAGACCTCCCCGTTTTAATTCGTGGCTTGCTTGAGCAAATCAGAAAAAAACATCAACTTCGTGCAACGACAGTTAATGAGGATGTTTTTGCTCTATTCTTAGATTACCGCTGGCCTGGAAACATTCGTGAACTTGAGCATGTACTTCTTTTTGCGGCGTTACGCTCAGGAAAAACCATTCAACCAGAACATCTCCCAAGCTACATAACTGGACACTTAAAAGAATTTTTAAACTGTGGGGACTGGGCTCTATGAGAGGCTTCTTATTTCACTTCACGAACCAAATAATCAGCAACGAGCTTGCGACGAATCAGTCCCTCACCAGCTTTTCGCGCCCACTCAGGACTTGGGTAAGCACCAACGCTGACTCGATACCATTTCTCCCCACCCTGATTTTCAATAACCAATGTGTAAGAGTCACTAATGCCAGCTTGGCGCAAAATGCGCAGCTTCGCCTCAGACTCATCTTGCGTAGGATAACTCGCAATTTGCACAGTGTATGTTCCAGGAACTGGCTTGAAAATGTCTTTAGAACTTGGTGCTCTCTCAAAAAGAGTTTTCACCGAGCTTGGCGGACCAGCTTCAGCGCGTTTTGCCTGCTCTTCACGAGCAGCATCATTTCTTTTTTTATCTTCAGCATCCACATCGTCCTCGGCTGCAGCTGGACTGCGGGACAAGGGAGGGTTTTGATCTAAGTAAGCGGTGGCGTCAGCAATGGAACTAGGCCGATCTTGCGTGCCTTCTTTTAGCGCAAGCTCATTGAGTGCCTGTTGTTTGGATTCACGAAAAGCAGTTCTCAATGTTGAAGCTGGATCTGGCTTATCATCAACATGCTTTTTTTCTTCCTTGCCATTTTTGTCGTGCGATTGATCAACTAGCGAGTGACTCAAATCGGTCAGCGATGTCGCTCCAGCATGTTCGACATGTCCAGCGTTGAGTCCATATCCAAACAAAACGCCCAACGTAAACGAAATACCGCTAAGTAGAACAACAAGTCCTATGACAACAAGAAGATCTGATTTATCGAAATGTAAGCGCTTTTGGTACAAACCCATCCCCCTATTTTATCGGAAAAATGGGTGGACTTATAAAGACAATTTATTGTCGAGAACCGTCAAAAAACAACGACAGATAGGAGCTCAAACGTGTCATTAATGAACTTTAAGCAAAAACGAGGTCAGGCCATCTCAGAATACCTGATTCTAACGGCTTTAATTGCCATAGGAAGCATCAGCATCCTTCAAATACTCAGCTACAACATCAAATCTAGACTCTCCAATGTCGCCAACGCGATTGGCGGTCACGCTCAAGAAAAAGTCGATTCTAAAAAAGCAAAAGAAGAAAATTATCAGGTTCGTGACTTGGGCGATTTCACAGAAAGCATTCAAGACAATCAATGATTGAATCCATGCTCAGTTTTTTATTTTTTGAATGCCTTGTTGCTTTGCTGTGTTTGTTGGGGAGCGGGGTCTCCATCATGCTGTGGTTTCAGCTTGAGATTTTCTCTTTAGCTAGAGCGCATTTATATAAAAACAACACCTCACGTTGTGCGGTTTCCAGCCTCTGGCCCCAGCAAATTTTCCCCGTGGAACTGCACTGCTCTAAAGATGGCCAAGTTGAGGGAACCTTCACCTGGTCTTGGGTCAAGCAGGTCTCTTTTAAAGAACACGTGAACTTAAAGGAAAAATAAAATATGCTCATATTTCTATTTTGTTTTTTATTGTTATTTTCTGACTGGAACTATGCCTTCTTTTTAAATGGTCATCACTGGATCAAAGAAAAAAGTAAGGACGATCATGAGCTCGGGCAATATGCCGACACCATGTGCACTAACGCCAATCTCATCACTAAAGCCAACGATAAACTTAATTTGCTGTATATCGCCTGTCCAAAAGCACTAACACTTGGACCCGCCGCCGTTGAATCGCTCAAACAATCCGGAGCTCTCATTGCGCAACATCAAGACAATATTTGGAACGCCATGGAGGCTCTCTATATGAAGACGCAAGCTCAGAACAAGAGCCTTGAAAAAGCAGTGCGACTCATTCCAGGACCATGCAACATTCCCGGACATTTAAGCTGGAATCACTCAGCCAAGTTAGCCCATGCTGAACGCCATCAAGCTGGCATCGTGGTGCAAAATCAAAATAACAGCAATTTTTATTGGTCCTACCAAAGCAACTCCGTGAGGCCCCTATGATCATAGAACTGTGTATAAGCCTCATCTTCACTTTGACATTTCTTTTTGTGGCCGAAGAAACCATTAGTAAATTCAACCAATCCACAAGAAAGCAATTTGAAAACTATCAAGAAAGGAGTTACTCATGTCGGAAAAAATAATTTTCCCATGGACAGAACCCCTAGAGGAAACCTCTGCCTTGTTGACTAACAAGGGTGAAAAAGAAAAAGCTGTCCTATCCAAGGAACTGTTTTACCGAGCCCTCCCCTTTCTCGTTTTAATTTCAGCATTACTCATTTTTTTTGCTCTTAAAGAACCTGCAAAAAAGAATATCCCCAACATCGAGCACAACAACAGTTACTCCGTTGTTGACGTTATTGTTTCCATGATCCCACAAGCAAAAGGATCCTTGCTTCGTCCAGAATCACTCAAACAAATTCCAGTGAGCAAAAAAAGCCTTAGCAAAAAACAGCTTTTTGATTATGTGCAGCCCCAGGATCTAGAAAAGATTCAAAACAAATTTGCCTTAAAAAAAGACTTAGCTCCCAATAAGCCATTATTTTGGAGCGACCTAACATTTCCATCAAGCGCCATTAGAGGCCAAGTCAACAACAACACTAAAGTCATTTATTCGGAAGGCACACCATGATCAAATGCATACTTTTAACCTATGCCCTTGGCTCCATTGCCACAAATCGACCTGCCCATGTACCCGAGCAAATTCATCAACTTCTCATTCAAAAAACCCAACAACAATTCAAAGAGCAATTTGACCCCAGCACTCTTCACTTCAACTCCAACAATGATGGGGAATGTGAACTTTCTGGAGTCTACTACTACAGAGGCGATTCGTTGGTTTTAGAACAACAGCGCAAGCACAAAAACTATAGAATCGAAATTCCCATAGCTCACGCCTTAGACGGCAAAAGAATTGATTTTTCATCTTGGCTTCAAGATTCAGCACCAGAGTATGCACATTCAGAATCCACATACCTTGATCATATAAAAGAAAGCGAAGGCCGAATTAACAAGATGGAGGGTTCTTCAGAGAATCGTCGCTATTGGATCATCGGGGGCCTAACCGCCGCCATTGCAGCGCTAAGCTACTACAGCCTAAGTCAGTCAAAATCCACGACCCAAGGGGCAGATTCAAAACAAGGTGTAAAAATTACAGTTTTAAAATTTTCACACAAAAACTAACGCCCAACTGCAGGTACTGGGCTCAAACGGCAGGTCTTCAATTGTTTTTGAGAACTAAAAAATCCAACGGGAACTTCAACGGCAAATTGTGCTTCTTTTTCACTAGAATAGCGCGGAAGTTTTTCTTCATTTTGCAGAGGGCTGGTCGCTGTCATTTTTTTATAACTAACAAAACTTCCCTTGGAATCAAAAAAACCAATTTCAATATCAAAGGGAACATTTTTCATCCAAAAATAACGAACATCAGATTCTGGAAAACTAAACAACATTCCCCCACCTTGAACAATGGACGTTCGACCCATGAGTCCATTGGCTCTCAGCTCTTCGGTGTCAGCAACCTCTAGGCTCAAGCTTGTTCCACAAACCGAATAGTTTTTCTTTGCATACTGCAGTGGTTTTGCCCACGCCGTCGTTGTTAACGATGCAATGAAAAAGAAGAGGAAAGATGGTTTTCGAAGTACTTCCAATGAATGCCTGTTTTTTGAACCCATTGCTCATATATTCTCACCTGATCGTTCAAATGAAAAGGGGCCAAGGGAAGCTCAGAAAAACGTGAATACACTTGGAGCAGGTCGGGTTCGTCTTTTTCAACTTCCTCAACAAACAATTGGTTAAGATGGGGATGATACTGGTCTATAGTTTCCGCAAATCCCTCTAAGATATGTCCATAACCGTGATGTTTTGTGAACCAGGCCCAAAAAAACAACTTAAACCAAGCCGACTTATCTTTTTGCACAGGCATCTCTTTTAAGTAACGCCCCAACGTTCGGAACAAGGCACCATCGGCATGATTAGGAATAGCAAAATCCTTAACTAGACGGACGGCGAAAAAACCAGAATCTAAAATTTGAAATTCCGTTCTTAAATGTGCAAATGAGTTTTGAAGATCTGCACTTTCTAAAAACCACAACGGAGCCTCACCTAAAGAACTTTCTCTTGGCGCCTTCATTTGAACTTTAATGTGATTCATTGGCTCTATAGATGAGCCAAAACGTTTTTTGGACTGGCGAGCATTTTTTGCAAATGCACCAACAATACCGTGTTCAGGTGTTATGAAATGTAAAATGATGTTTTTTTCTTCAAAAGGAGTCGCGCTCAGAACAATGGCGTGCGCTGAGACAATAGATCCTGGTCGATTCATGTCTCTGCTAGTTCAATTTCATTTCGATACGTGGCAAAGAAAAAAGCGCCAATCAAACTCAAAGAGACTGAAACAACTTGAAAGCAGGTGACCAGATTGGCACCAAAGGCATCACTTGGTGCTCCAATGGCGTGAAATGTTGTCGCAAAAGCCACTTGCCCAACTCCCAAACCAGCCGGCGCAATGGGCAGCGCCATGGCAATAAGACCCATGATTGAGGCCACTACAAATGTAAAAATATGAACTTCTCCCCAAGGAGGAGGACCTGCCAAAGCAAGCGAAACCATATAAAAAACACCAACGTTAATGATATGGCAGCAAATGGATATGCCCAATGCCTTCCACAACGCTCCGGGGTGATCTTTATAAGCCATCACAGCCAGATACAAGTTGCGAAGCACCGTGTGGCCCGGCAGCGTTTTAATAAATGCAGGAGGTTCCGCGGGAAGTTTTTTTGTGATGGTTGGAAATAAAATCAAGCAAATTAAAAATACAACGGCCAAAACAGCAATGAGCCAACCAAGCTTCAAAACTAATGCCGCCATGGTTCCTTCAAATTTTTGAAAATCACTTAAGCTAAGCAAAAAAGCCACAGCACCCAAAACAAGCATTCCCGCCAAACCTAAAATACGGTCCAATAAAACCGTGGAAACTGACTTCATGCGAGAACCAGGGAAGCGTTTAGCAATAAATACGGCCTTAACCAAATCACCACCAACGCTGCCACCAGGCAGAACAGTTGAAAAGAACTGACCCAACATCCCAAGCTTAAAAACATTGAAATATTGCATCCCAATGCCCAAGCTATCCAGCAGAAGCTTCCATCTAAAAAATGCTATGAGATACAGCAAAAAGAGCAGGGCAAAACTACCAATCGCAATGGTGGGGTTGGAGAAGAACAAGGGCAACTCGGTAAAACTAAGGCGGCCGCTGCGGACCAGATAACCCAGAAGTCCAAGAGCCAGGCCCCACTTTAAAGTTTCAACGATGATCTTTTTTAAAGGAAACTTTTGCGCACTTTTGGACATATCTCATGTGTAGGCTTATATAGGAGAAATGTCTACTCAATCGGCAAATTTGAAAGCACCTGGATCGATCGTGATCACAGGAGGATGTGGGTTTTTAGGCGGGCATTTAGCAGAGCGTTTTGCTGCCCAAGGTCGAAACGTTGTCTGTATCGATAATTTTTCCACGGCCCTGCGCTCAAACGCCGAACACTTAGTCCAGAATCCACGAATTAAAATTTTAGAAGCTGACGTCGTCGAGAAAAAAACTTGGGATAAAGTTAAAGATTTCGACAAGCAATTTGCCGCTGTACTTCACTTTGCTTCACCCGCATCACCTCCGCACTACCAACGAATGGCTCTTGAAACCATGGCCGTCAATTCCATCGGCACGCAAAACGCTCTTGAATTTGCAGATGCCTATAACGCTAGAGTCGTTTTTGCATCAACAAGTGAAATATATGGCGATCCCGATGTGCATCCCCAACCAGAAAGTTACTGGGGAAATGTCAACACCGTCGGCATTCGCTCTTGTTATGACGAATCCAAGCGCTTTGGCGAATCTTTAATTCACACCTGGAACTGGAAGAAAAACACCAAACACGGTTTCGTCAGAATTTTTAATACCTACGGACCTCGCATGAATCCCGACGATGGACGCGTTGTCATTAATTTCTTGGAGCAAGCCTTAAGAAAAAAACCGTTGACCGTGTACGGCAATGGCTTGCAAACCCGCAGCTTTTGCTATGTCGACGACCTTGTTGAAGCCATTTATAGATACACCTGTTCAGAGCTCGTTGAGCCAGTGAACATTGGCAATGAAAAAGAATTCACCATGCTTGAACTCGCGAAAGTTGTTCAAAACATGTTCTCTCAAAATACCATTGCCATTGAGTTCTCACCCTTGCCCAAAGATGACCCTAAACAAAGACGACCCGACCTAAGCAAAGCACGGCAACTGCTGTCTTGGGAACCGCAAATCTCATTGCGTGAAGGTCTTGAAAAAATGAGTGTATGGCTCAAGAGCTATCTGAATCTTTCTTAAGAATTGTCTGCGTTGGTTACAAAAACCCCGATCAAATTCTTGAACTCATTCACAGCATTCAAAAAAATGTTTCGGCTCCTCACGAGCTTCTCATTTGGGACAATGGCGCCTGTCGTGAAGAACTTGCCCCAGTTATCCATAAAAATAATTGGCACAATATTAAAATTTTAGGCGATGGCACTAATCTAGGGTTTGCTGCTGCCGTAAATCGGAGTGTTGAAAACCAAGGAATCCCCTGGACGCACCTTCTTTTGATCAACCCTGATGCAAAACTTGCAACGCCATTAACCAATGAGGTTATGAGCAGAGCGGACAAGTTAAACGGCATTGTCGGGTTTCAGGTTTTCGATGACGACGAAATGAAAAAGCGGCAGCCTAGCGCAAGGCAGTTTCCCTCACTCATCACCAGTATTGCGGGTCGCGAGGGACTTCTCGCAAAACTATGGCCTAACAACCCATGGACAAAAAAATACTTAAACTCTGCCCTTTCAACAAGTGACATACGTCAAGTTGATTGGGTCAGCGGCTGCGCACTTTTCTCTAAGCGCAAAGACTGGGAAAAGCTAAAGGGGTTTGATGAAAGTTATTTTCTCTACGTTGAGGATGTCGACTTGGGCCGCAAAGCTCAATTGCTCAAAATTCCCGTGTACTTTTTTCCTGAAGTGAAAATCATTCATAAAGCCCGAGGATCGGCAAGCAAGTCTGCTTGGAGATCGGACCTCTATCACCACACTGGCATGTGGATTTACCACATCAAATGGAACGGCTTTTGGGGATTGCTCACAGGCCCCTTTGTATTCTGCGGGATTGCTGCACGCTACCTGCTTCGGCGAGTGCTACACTAAAATTAGTTATTCGAGTTTTTCAACAAAACGCCACACTTTAGATTGAGAATCAAACGATAATTTATATAAAACACAATTGTGAGCGGGGAAAAAATCATTTTCTCCACCAGCAGCAAAGCTAACTAGTCTTCGCAATACTCCACCATGTGTTGAGACTCCAATATGTTTTGCATTCACATTTTCTTCCATCCAGGCTTCTAAAAAACTTTTACATCGTTCTAATTGCTGTCGTTTGGGTTCACCGTTTGGAAATGCAAAATCCAAATCACTTTCTTTAATAGATATCCAACGATCCCATGCACCCTGTCCGTATGCAGAGATAACCTCGTCTTTTGTTTTCCCTTCAGGGTCTCCAAGGTACGCCTCTCTTAATTGGCGCGTTCGAATAATTTCAAGGTCCATGTCAGTTGTTGCAATTTGAGCGGTTTCAAAAGCTCTCGACAAATCAGAACTCAACATCACATCTAAGTTGAGACGTTCAATTTGGCTTCTTAGTTTTTTGGCTTGCTCGCGACCGTATGGATTTAATGGAATGTCGGTATGGCCTTGAAAAGGTTTTTCAACATTCCAATCGGTTTCACCATGACGAAAAATATATATAAATTTCATTCATCAACTCAGCCAATTATTTTTTTAAGTTCATCAAGCACCAAGCGAGGGTCGTGATGATTCATGGTTTCTGCTTTCATTTGATAAGCATGAGCATAATATGGCTTACAAAACGTTGGATTACTTGCCGAGCCAAACAAGGTTAACACGGGCAAGTTTAAAGCACCTGCCAAGTGCCCCATAAATGAATCGACTCCTAAAAAAGCGTCCAGCCCCAAAAGTGCATTAGGAATATTAGACAACTTTTCCATGCGAATTTTTGTTTTCGGCATAGAACTAAAAATCTTAGCCTCAGCAAATGTGTTTGTGCAAAACAAATGAAGCTCTTCTATGACTGTTTCTTTGGATGCAAGTTCTAAGAATTGAACCCATTTTTGCGTTGACCAGTTTTTTGCCTCTAAAGAACTCTCTAAATGAAGAGCAATTTTTTTTACATGATTTTGTTTTTTTTCTTTAACTTGCTTCCAAGAAGGAGAAGGAGTCTTCTCTCCTTGGCCTACAAATCCCATTTTCTTAGGAACAGCAAAACATTGCTCAACTTGATGAGGATACTCAGGCAAATCTGTTTTTCCAAGACTCAGACTCACCACAGAACTCAGCCCGCCATCCACTGGCGCAAGTACTGTAGAAACGCCCAAAAGCTTCCACAAAAACAGATTGCGCGCATCGCCCCTCACATCAATTAAAATGTCATTTGATGTGAATGTACTTCGATGTTTTAGCAACAACTGTGTTAAAGATTCTTGCCCACCACCCCACCTTGGGGACAGCTCTACAACCCGGTTCCAGGAAAAATCTTCTAAAAAAACACGAGAAGTTTGAGAGGCAATAAGCCCAACTCTGGAAAAGCCTTTTTTCCTAAACCCTTCCACCAAGGCATGAATTGCAGGGCGTGCCATAATGGAATCACCAATACGAAAATTCTCAACAATCCAAACCTGTCTGGATGCTTCGGTCAGCACCTCTTCAAGAGAGTCTTTTTTTTTTGAGAGCAAGGGACCAAGCAAATAGTCGAAAGCCTGAGTCCACTTTAAATATTGCTTTTTATGAATCCGCATTAAAATTTATAAGCGTCTAACGTTTGCTGAATTCCCAAAGACAAGTCGACCTTAGGGCGCCAGTCCAAAATAGCTTCGGCTTTGGCGACATTCAACGCCACTCGTTTTGCTTCCGTCGCGCGCAACGGTAAAAATTTGGGGTCTTCAATTTTAAGACAATTCTTTAGCTTCGAAGAAGAAGCTGCACTTGAAGCACGAGTTTTGAGCTGCTCTAAAACCATATCATACAAATCAATGTCCGCAGTTTCTATGGCTGTTCCAATATTGAAAGAGTCATCAATGGCACCAGCAAGCTGCTTATTGAACGTCGCCATAATGGCCGACACTGCATCGGAAATGTGTAAATAATCCCTCGTCTTTGTCCCGTCGCCATGAATCACCGGGGCTTCGCCTTTTAAAAAAGAATCGACAAAATAAGAAACTATTCCAGAATAGTTATTTTTAGCAATCTGTCTTGCACCATAAAGCGTTGAGAAGCGAAGTGCTGACCAAGAGAAATAATCTCCGGTATGTTCACTGCGGCTGGACCACTCACCACTGTCTTTTAATGATCGAGATAACGCTGAAATGTATAATTCTGCAAATGCTTTTGTTGCGCCATAAAGAGTCAACGGATGCAACGGCGTACGTTCATCTGTAGGCAAATGAATGGATTCACCATACAATTCTTCAGCTGAGCTACCAAGAATAACAATATTAACCCGATGATCACGAATCCAGTCCGTCATCAACTTAATTGACGTCACTCGATTGTGGAATTCTTCATGTGGACTTTGAATGTGTGCTGGGGGGCCGAAGCTTGCCAAATGGATAATGGCATCATGGCGTTCTAAATTTTTCCAAACCCGTTCTTCAGCAATAGAGCCTTTTACGATGTTTAACAGGTCTCTTTTTGTTTTAGACTGCGCTTCTTTTAAGCGCTGTTGATTGGCCGACGACAAATCGTCAAGCACAGAAACGGCGTACCCTGTAGCCAAAAAGGCTTCAGTGACATAACTTCCAACAAAGCCGGCTCCACCTGTTATAAGGATTTTCATAGGCTACTCAGTAAGGTTATCGTTCCCCAACTTGTTGCACAAGGGGGTTCCCGGGCTAATTCCCAGGAAACACAACAAAACCCTAGGCAGCCTCCTCTATACGGCGTGACTTGCTAGCACCAGACGCCGCAGCGGCTGGTGTTTTGTTACTGGTGCCAGTTTTACTTCCAGCTCCAGTAACTTTCTTGAGTGTTGTTTTAAATGGTGACGACTCTAGAGCTTCCTCTAGAACCTCACGAATATTTTTCACCGCTTTAAATTCAAGCTTAGATTTATATTCGTCAGGAATGTCGGCCAAATCTTTTTCGTTACGGTATGGAATCACCACTTTGGTCACTCCATGCCTAAGAGCAGCGAGAGATTTCTCTTTCAATCCGCCAATAGGCAACACTTTTCCAAGCAAGCTAATTTCTCCAGTCATCGCAACATCTTTTCTCACTGGAATCTTTGTCGCAAGACTCACTAGAGCAGTCGTGATGGTTATACCAGCACTAGGACCGTCTTTTGGTACAGCTCCGGAAGGGAAGTGAATGTGGATGTCATTGCTGCTGAAAAACTTTTCATCAATTCCGAATTCTTTTGAGTGCGTGCGTATCCAGGATACAGCAGCCTCACAAGATTCCTTCATCACATCACCAAGCGAACCGGTGCAGCGAACACTGCCTCTGCCCTTCATCGCCGTTGCTTCAACTTCCAAGACTTCTCCGCCTACTGAGGTCCAAGCCAATCCAGTCACACAACCAATTTCATTTTCTTCCTTACGATCTGATGACAAATACTTTGGTGGCCCTAAGTATTTCTCAACATGCGTTGGTGTCATGACAACAGTTGGGAATGCAGCTGCGCCATCCCAGGTTGCATACTCGTGAGCTACCTTTCTGGCACAAGTGCCAACCAAGCGCTCCAAGTTACGAAGACCAGCTTCTCTGGTGTATTCAGAGATAATTTTTTTCAATACAGTTTCAGAGAATGATAACGCCTCTGCTGTAATTCCATTTTCCTCAATTTGCTTGCGAATAATATAACGATTCGCAATTTTAACTTTATCTTCTTCTGTGTATCCAGAAAGTTGAATGACTTCCATTCGATCACGCAACGGTCCTGGAATAGAATCCAAGACGTTTGCTGTAGCAATAAACAAGATCTTCGATAAATCGAAAGGCAAGTTAATGTAGTGATCGCGGAAACTGAAGTTTTGTTCAGGATCCAACACTTCCAACAATGCGCTAGAAGGATCTCCCTTATAATCTTGTCCTAATTTATCAATTTCATCGAGAACAATAACTGGGTTATTGGTTCCAGCTTGTTTTAGAGCCTGAATAAGGCGACCAGGCAATGCTCCGACATAAGTCCTGCGATGGCCGCGGATTTCCGCCTCATCATGAACACCGCCAAGACTGATTCGTACAAACTTTCTACCCATGGCTCGCGCAACTGATTTTCCAAGAGATGTTTTACCAACTCCGGGAGGACCACTTAGACACAAAATAGGACCTTTATTCGTTGTTTTTAATTTACGAACAGCCAGGAACTCCAAGATGCGCTCTTTGACTTTGTCCAAATCATAATGGTCTTCATCTAAGATTTTTTTAGCTTCAACAAGATCCAAAACGTCTGTGCTGGATTTTGTCCAAGGCAAGTCGCAAATCCAATCAAGATAAGTTCTTACAATGGAAGCTTCTGAAGAGTCTGGGTGCATGCGCTCAAGGCGCGCCAACTGCTTCAATGCTTCGGTTCTTGATTCATCATTTAAAGGAGCGCGTTCAATGCGCTCACGAATTTCATTCATTTCATCTTGCTTAGGATCGCCACCTTCGCCAAGCTCGTTTTTGATAGCTCTCATTTGCTCGCGAAGATACTGCTCTCTTTGGTTACGACCTGGATCTTCATTACGCGGCTGACCTTTGTTTTTTTGCTGAGCCAAAAGCAAGTCCAACTCTTTTTGTAAAATCACTTTTACTTTGGAGAGTCTTTCAGAGGAATCAAAAGTAGAAAGGATGTCCTGAGAATCATCAACTTTCAAACCTAGATTCGATGTGATCAAATCTGCTAGACGACCGCAATCGGTGATTTCTTCAACCACCAACAAAATATCTGGAGATAGGATTTTACCAAGAGTGATCACTTGCTCGAGCTGTTCTTTAACAGACTTCATCAAAGCAGCATCTTCTTGTTTTTTATCTTCACGTGATACTTCTTCAACTTTTTCATATTTGACTTGGAAGAAAGGTAGGGTCTGTTCAAAACCTGTAATGGTTCCCTTTTTCATTCCTTGTGCGAGGATTTTAATTCGCCCATCAGGCAACTTTCGCATCCTCATAATCATGGCAATGGTTCCCACCTTATAGATGGCTTCCGGGCCAGGATTGTCATCGCCAATTTCTTTTTGGCTAGCCAGGAAAATCATTCGATTCTTAGCCAAGGCTTCATTCACGGCCTTGATGGAAGATTCCCGACCTACAAAGAGAGGCAAGATCATGTAGGGGAAAACCACTACATCCCTAACCGGTAGCAACGGGAGCGTTTCAGGAAATAGAACTTCGTCCATATCACGTGCGGGCGCCATCTGGCCTCCTATCCATTTGGAATTCACAGCATATTTGAACAGTATTTGTATTCACATGAAGAAATTCGGAAGTTTCCTCTGACAACTTTACTTAAATCTGGGGGGTGACAAAAAATGTTTTTAACGCGAACAGACTTAACGACGTGTCTATTTTTTGACGTCAGAGTTTTTTTAGCTGGGAAGCTAGTTTTTCACGTCTACAGCTGGAACTGCCGCTTCATATTTGAAAGCACCGCGACTAACTTTAAACAATTGCATCTCAGTTAACGCCTCTCGACGTTCGTCCCAATTCAAATTTCCAAGTGCGCCATCAATTTTTCCAAGCTGTTCAAGACGCCGTCGCAGATCCTCATGAGAACGCGGTTGGCCCGTTAAAAACAAGGTTTTTGATGTTAAAGCCGCATCATAGCCAAGGGCCGCAATGGAGTTAGGAGCTTGGCCGTAATTAGCCCTGTACTGCATAACAAACTTTTTAGCCGCTGGAGTCGTCTGTTCTGTAGAAAATAGATCCACGAACATTGCCCCTTCTAAATATTGCCCGGCTCGTACCAACAACTGAGGATTGTTCCACGTCGATGGCCCCATAAATGGCGCTGTAGTGACATCTGCAAAATAAAACGCAGAAACCATCTGGCCGATGGCCTTGGATGTATCTGGCAAGAAAAGAACATCAAAATCAATAATCGGCTTTAAGTTGTACTGATTCAGTTCCTTGGGTGTCAGCACTCGACCTAGCTTTTGTTCTTGAAGCTCTAAATCCTGCGCTTTTTCGGTTTTGCGATGAGCAGGAAAACCAGTTCCCACCATATTTTCAATTTGCACTCTAAAATCAGATTGATTTTTAGGATAAGACTCTGCTGCCGTAATGAGACCACCCTTTTCCTCAACGACTTTAAAGTAAGCATCAGCAAATTCTTTACCAAAATTATCTTCCGGATAAAGAATGGCAAAATGCTTAGCTTTCAGTTTCTCTATGGAATAATTCACCAATGCGCGAACCTGAGATTCTGGTGTTGGCGCCAAACGAAAGATTGAATTTCCTTTTTGTACCAGAGAACTTCGCTGGGAAAATGTCACATAGGGAACACCAAGCTCTGCAGCCTTAGTCGCAATCAACTCTGATTGTGAGGCCGATACAGGGCCCCAAACCATCATGACCTTTTCTTCAAAAACCAACCGCTCAAAAGCAGCTAGCGCAGTTTCTGCGCTTGGGCCTGCATCGGCATAAGAAACTTCAATAAATTGCGGATCTTTTTTTCTAGCTTCCGAGAGTCCAAGCTCAAAACCATCTTTAATCAATCGCCCTACCGACTCACCATCTCCTGACATGGGAACCAACACACCAACTTTTCTGTTAGAAATATCGCCCAAGGTTTGAATGCGGTTGATTAAAATGGATGCCTTTTTATGAAGTAGCGTTCCGCTAGCGCTTTTTGCCAACACTTGTTTTGCAAAACCTAGGGCATCATCCTTATTGCCAGCGGCCAAACGAATATTTGCCAGACGTAAGTAAATTTCATCACTTGGAAACTCATGTGGGTATTCCTTTAAAATAAAAGCCAATTCTGATTCCCCAAGACGCGTTTCAATTTGCTGAGCAACGCTCTCCCTAACCTGCGCTTGCGCCGCAGGGTCCGTCAGTTCTCGGTATTGCTTAACTTTGGCCAAGGTGCCCTCAAGCCAACGGCCTTGATCAATGGCCTGCTCGCTCCAAAAACCAAAGACCTGCGGTTTTTTTGCTTGAGGAATTTCACGCATATCAATTTTAGCCAGAGTATCAAGCGCCTCTTTGTTGCGGCCTTTTTGAGCATGACAACGTGCTAGTTCAAAATAAGCAACTCCCCGTTGAAGTGAGGGGGGATTGAACGTCAAAACCATGTCTAAGTAACTCGCTGCCGTTTCAGGATCTTCTTTTGAGAGATGATATCTGGCCATCATAAGCCCAGCCTCGTCAGCGTATTGCCCTTCAGGATAATCTCTGAGGTAGTTCGAAACTTTTGTCGCACTCTCTGTTGATGATGGAGCCGCCTGATAAGCCTTTTGTGCAGCTAAGAAAATTTTCTTCGCTTCAGGGGTGTCACTAACCATTCTATATTGCGCTGACTGTGCTGTGGTTCTTTGTCCAGATGATGGTGCTGCTGTGGAAGCCGGAGCCGCTCCCACGGGCTGCGTTCTAAGTGCTCCAATATTTTGTACTGCTGCTGTCGTGTTTGGGCGATTCTTTGAATGCTGCATTTTTGCCTGGTCTGAACTAGTGACCATTGTTGAACAAGCATTCAAAAGCAAAAGAGGAACTGCCTTGAGGTATTTCATTTTCACCATGGGAAACCCATCTTAGATTCCCTTGGTTTAGAGTCAATTCGCGGCTAGCAAAAAAACAGGATTAATCGAACCATTCTTTCATTTTGCGAATGAATCCTTGAGACTCTGGGAACGATTCACCACTTAAAGAGGCGAATTTCTCCAACAACTGTTTTTGTTCGCTGGACAATTTAGATGGGACTTCAACAAAAACCGTCACAATTTCATCGCCACGGCCTGAGCCACTCAACTCGGCAATGCCCTTGCCCTTTAAACGGAATTTTTTACCGTTCTGACAAGCTGCAGGGATTTTCATTTTCACAGCACCCTCAAGAGTGGGAACCTCAATTTCAGCACCTAACGCAGCCTGAACAAATGAAATGGGAATTGTGCACTGAATATCATAGCCATCTCGAACAAAAAGCTCATGATCACGAACATCAATAACCACATACAAATCGCCAGATTGAGCTCCTCGCTCACCCGGCTGACCTTCACCTTTGAGTTTTAGCCTCTGACCAGAATCTATACCTGCTGGAACTTTGACAGAGAGATTAACCTTCTCGTGCATATGCCCAGTGCCACGGCATTCAGCGCAACGATTTTTAATTGTAGAGCCTGCTCCAGAACAATCTGGGCAGGTTTTTGATAGTGTGAAAAACCCTTGTTGAAAACGAATTTCACCAGAGCCTTTACATGTGCGACAAGTTTCAGGGCTTGTGCCTGGCTTTGCTCCACTGCCCTGACAAGTCTTACAACTCACTTCCTTGGGAATGGTAATGACTTTTTCACAGCCAAAAGCAGCTTCTTCAAATTTAATTTCTAAGTTGTAGCGAAGATCAGCGCCTCGCCTTGAGCGCGAACGGCCACCGCCGCCGCCCCCACCACCGCCAAAAACTTCACCAAAGATGTCACCAAAAACATCATTAATAGAGGAGAATCCGCCCCCACCACCAAAATCAAATCCGCCCATTCCACCTGGACCACCACCAAAGCCTTGCGCTCCAGCATGTCCAAATTGGTCATAGGCCTGTCTTTTTTGCTGATCAGACAAAACTTCATAGGCCTCAGCTGCTTCTTTGAATTTTTCTTCGGCCTCTTTATTTCCCGGATTCCGGTCGGGGTGAAATTGCATGGCAAGTTTACGATAAGCCTTTTTGAGCTCGTCAGCCGATGCTGAACGCGAGACCCCTAAAATCTCATAGTAGTCTCGCTTTTTTTGTCCAGCCATAATTCAATTCCTCACCGCAAAGGAAAGTAGTACTTTAAAAAATTAAACTTCCTTATAATCCGCATCAACAACATCGTCACCAGAAGCCTTCTCTGACTTCTTTGTGCCGTCTTCCGAAGAAGAGCCAGCATCTGTTGTTGTAGAACCTGCAGCATCTTGCCCTTGAGGAGCGGCTTTGGCGTAAACATGTTCAGCAACTTTTGCGTTCACCTTGTTCATGCTCTCTGTTGCAGACTGAATGAGAGCTAAATCTTCGCCCTCAAGTGCCTTTTTAGCGGCAGTCACTGCACCTTCTGCCTCAGTTTTTAATGCGGCCTCAACCTTATCACCGAATTCTTTTAGTGATTTCTCGGTTTGGTAAACAAGAGAGTCTAGTTGGTTGCGTGCATGAACGAGCTCTGTGCGTTTTTTATCTTCATCAGCATGCGCTTCCGCATCTTTCACCATGCGCTTGATTTCTTCTTCCGTTAATCCTGAGCTTGAGGTGATGCGAATGGATTGCGTTTTACCGGTGCCTAAATCTTTGGCACTCACGTTCACAATGCCGTTGGCATCAATATCAAAACTCACTTCAATTTGTGGCATTCCTCGTGGAGCCGGAGGCAAATCGGTGAGGTCAAAACGACCTAACGATTTGTTGTGGGCCGCAACTTCACGCTCACCCTGCAAGACATGAATGGTCACAGCAGGCTGATTGTCAGCCGCAGTTGAAAACACCTGGCTCTTCTTTGTAGGAATTGTGGTGTTTTTTTCGATGAGCTTTGTGCAAACGCCACCCAAAGTTTCAATACCAAGACTCAGTGGAGTGACGTCTAGCAAAAGAACGTCCTTCACTTCACCCTTAAGAACTGCACCCTGAACACCAGCACCAATGGCAACAACTTCATCAGGGTTCACGCCTTTGCTAGGCTCTTTGCCAAAAATTTCTTTAACTTTTTGCTGAACCTTGGGCATGCGGATCATACCGCCTACCAAAATAACTTCATCAATTTCAGACTTGGAAAGGCCAGAATCTTTAATGCACACTTCGCAAGGCTTCACGAGGCGCTCAATCAAGTCCTCAACGAGTGACTCAAGCTTTGAACGTGTCAACTTAAGATTCAAGTGCTTGGGACCATTTTGATCGGCCGTGATAAAGGGCAAGTTGATGTCTGTCTCTGTAACCTCAGACAAACGATGCTTGGCGGTTTCCGCCTCGCCCTTTAAACGCTGCAAAGAAAATTTATCTTTGCGCAAATCAATGCCTTCTTTTTGTTGAAACTCAGAAGCCATCCACTCAACAATGCGCAAGTCAAAATCTTCACCACCCAAGAACGTGTCTCCGTTGGTTGCTTTGACTTCAAAAACTCCGCTGCCAAGCTCAAGAATGGAGATATCAAAAGTACCGCCACCTAGGTCGAATACAGCAATTTTTCTGTCACCTTTTTTGTCCAGGCCGTAAGCAAGTGCCGCAGCCGTGGGCTCGTTAATAATACGCTGAACATTCAAACCAGCAATGCGGCCAGCATCCTTAGTGGCTTGTCTTTGAGCATCGTTAAAGTAGGCTGGGACAGTAATGACTGCGTCAGTAACTGACTCACCCAAATAGTCTTCCGCTGTCTTCTTCATTTTTTGCAAAATAAAAGCAGAAATTTCTTGTGGGGAATATTTTTTTCCGTCAACTTCAACCCAAGCATCACCGTTATCTGCGGCAATCACTTTGTAAGGAAGAATTTTTGCAACACGAGCAATTTCAGGATCGTTGAATTTTTTACCAATCAATCGCTTAACAGCAAAAATGGTTTTATCTGGGTTGGTCACAGCTTGGTTTTTGGCAATGGCACCAACCAAGCGCTCCGCTTGTTGATTAAACGCTACAATAGAGGGCGTTGTGCGCGCACCTTCAGAGTTTGCAATTACCGTAGGATTGCCTGCCTCCATTACAGCAACGCAAGAGTTCGTTGTTCCTAGGTCAATTCCGATTGTCTTTCCCATACTTTTATCCCCTTCTATAAAGAGTTTGTTTACTACCTTTAGTTTGTCGTGTCGGCTGCCTTATTTTTATTGACGATCACGCGCGCAGCCCGCAACACACGACCATGTAAAGTAAATCCTTTTTGAAGCTCAGACACGACGTGATTATCTTTCACATCCGTTTTTGAGTCTTCACCGATGGCCTCATGAAGACTAGGGTCAAACGGTTGCCCCGCCGCCTTCATAGATGCCACACCCAAACGATCTAACGTTTGCTCAAAATGTTTGAGGGTCATTTCCACGCCCATCACCAAATTTTTCACAAACGGATTGTCTGCCTTTTCTTCAAATCCTTTAGCCGATTTAATGGCTAAATCCAAATTGTCGAACACAGGTAAAAGAGCCTTAAGAAGTTCTTCATTGGCATAACGAACCACCTCAGACTTTTCTTTCACAAAACGCTTACGCAAATTTTCAAGTTCTGCAGTTAAATACAAAACCCGATCTTTCCACTCACCAGACGGATCAGCTGCCTGCGCCTGATCCGCAGTAGCGGCGCCTACAGCAGCCTCGTCAACGTTTGTAGCAGCGGCTGCAGCCTCTGCGTTTTCAGTACCTTGTGAAGAGTTCTCTCTTGATTCCGTCATTATAAGGGCAATGTGGTGTCGATTTTTCCAAAGTCAACGCATGGGGGCCGACAAACGCATATCTATTTTGAATTGTTAGGTTTTTTACTACATTATGCGAGTCATGTTTAACCCAAAAGCACCTCACGGATGATGCCTAGGTGGCGTTAGTCCTTACGCTCTTTGTTTCAAGTTCAGTTGCTCATCTTAATGCGGGGACAAAGTCTATTTCTCTTCTACCTGCCTCTTCGCTTTTTGGGACGCTTACGACTCAAGATTCTACCAATTAGTTTCGATAGAAGAACTAGCGTTGTGGCTAGTTCTCTTAAAAATTGCAGGATATTGTCAGTATCTTGCATACGGGACCTCCTTACGGAGACTCGTCCATGGGTCGACCCTGCCTCAACCGTGAGGCAGGGCTGCCCATACAAATATCATGCCACAAACAACATCCTGGTTTTTTTACGCAAGTTCAGAGCTAAGTTGCTCATAGATATTGGGAAGCAAGGAATCCAAAATCCGCTCACCTCGTGCCGTCATGGCGTATGTTTTTTTGGCCTGATCGACAATCTTCATCATACCCAAAGCCACGTACTGATCAAAAACCAGTTGAACCTGCGACTGCAATGAACCAAAGCGCTCCACACCTATGCCTTCACGAATTCGTAAACCCATCATCAGCATTTCATAAACGTGATCTTTTTGTATTCGGGGAGTGAGCCAAGACTCTTCAGACACGACACGACCTGCGGCCTCACACCAAAGCTCAAACTTGTCTGGGTTTTTTTGGTGAAAACCAAAAGGATTTTTTTCATCTCCAGCAAACAAACCGGCAGCCCCTGGGCCAATGCCCAAAAAAGGCTGCGTTCGCCAATACGCCAAATTGTGCTGAGATTGAAAGCCTGGTTTTGCAAAATTAGAAATTTCATACTTAGAAAGGCCTGCCGATTCTAAAATTTCTTCTGTTAAATTGTAGAAAAAGAGCAAATCCTCTTCACCGGGCTGTTGCCAATTTTTTGAGCGCTCAGTTCCCAAAGTCAGTTGATAGGCGGACAAATGCTGTGGTGAAAACGACAAAGCCGTCTCCAATTCCTTTGCCCAGTCCTCAAGTGATTGCGTTGGCAAACCAAACATCAAATCAAAAGACCAGCGTCCCACCCATTTTGAAGCAACCAACTCCAAAGCCGCTAAATTATCTTTTCTCTTGGCGTGGCGCTCAAGGCGTAGAAGTTGTTCATCTTGAAAACTTTGCACGCCAATGGACAATCGATTTGCGCCCATATTTTGCAGAGTCTTCAACTTATCAGTAGAAATTGTCTCTGGATTGCATTCAACCGTCCATTCAACGCTTGCATCAACACTAAACGACGAGCGAATTTTCGCGCCTACTCGCTCTAAAATATCGTTAGCCAGCAGAGAGGGTGTCCCGCCGCCAAAAAAGACCGATGACACAGCAGCATTGTGAAAGCGCTCATTTTGAGACCAAAAATCGATTTGCTTGTTTAACGCCTGTTCCCAACGAAGCATGGGCTCAAGACGCGTCTCCGCCCAAGAGTTAAAATCGCAATAGCCGCACTTATGAACACAAAATGGGGTATGGACGTAAAGAGCAAACTGCGTCATGGCTGTGCTTAGCTTTTCCAAGAAAATACTTTTTGTGTCATTATAATTCTTCACTATGAAACATTTTCTCTCAAATGGCATACCCGTACTCGCAATTCCTTCAAGACAAGCCCCTGTTGTGGCCATTCAAGGCTGGATCCGTTTTGGTGCAGCCGATGAAAGCAACGACATTGCTGGCATTGCCCATTTGTTTGAGCACCTTCTTTTCAAAGGAACAAAAAAACGTGCCGCAGGACAAATTGCCATGGAAGTTGAAGGCATGGGCGGTGACCTGAACGCCTATACAAGCTACGACCAAACCGTCATGCATCTCACGCTTCGTTCCCCATACCTGGAGCAAGGCCTAGATATTTTGGCCGACGCTTTGATTGACTCTCAAGTCAGTGACGAAGAATTAGCCAATGAAAAGCCTGTCATCATAGAGGAAATCAAGCGCTACAAAGACATGCCAGGATCTGTAGCCTCTGAGCTTTTAAGGGCCAAGTTGTTTGAAGATCACCCCTATGCACGACCCGTGATTGGTTATGAAGAAGTTATTCGCGATTTATCGCGCGAGAAAATCATGGAGATTTACAAACACTACTACAATGCCAACAACATTTTCTTGGTGGTATGCGGCGATTTCGACACACCAGAATTGCTCAAACTCTGTGAAAAATATTTCGCAAAAATCCCCAAAGGATCTCTGCCCAAAGGCCGTGCGCCTGTAAAAGCCATTTCATCCACAGCTTCTGTTTTCAAACATCACCCCAACCCCGACGCCATCATGCAACTGGCTTGGCAAACTCCAGACTGTGCGCACGCTGACATTGCCGCACTAGACGCGTTAGCACTCATTTTGGGGCAAGGTGAGAGCTCACGACTTTACAAAACCATTGTGCTTGAGAAAAAATTAGTCAGAAGCATTGATGCTGGATGCTGGTCACCCAAAAACACTGGATGCTTTGCTATATCCATGAAGACGCCGCAAGGCAGCTCTTCAAAGTTCAATGCTGTATGTGAAACCATTCGTGCTGTAATTGACGAGCCAATTCGTGATGAAGAATTACAAAAAGCAAAACGCAACTTGCTTTCAACAAATGTGTATTCCAAAGAAACTGTCGACGGGCTTGCTCAACGATATGGGTATTTTGAGGCCATGTGCGGAAACTGGGAGCTCGATCACCAATATCTCAAACAAGTAGAAGCACTCACTGTTTCTGACTTAGAACGAGTCAAAGAAACTTATCTGAACTGGAATCGCTGCGTAGCTGGCGGCATTATCCCAGAAAAAGACCCGATTCCTCAGTTCCAAGCCCCTCAAAAGCCAAGCAAAAAACTTAGCAGCGACAAAAAACAAAAAGACATTGAAGCCTTCAATTACAAAGGCCTGCGAGTTATTTTAAAATCGCTCGACCACCTTCCCATGTTTTCTTTACGCTGGGTTGGCATTGGTGGAAATAGCATTGCCTCAACTATTAAAAAACCTGGCCTTGCCTCGCTTTGGGGAAGGACCATTACCAATGGTTGTGTGGGTTCAGACGGAAAACGTTGGTCTCGCGACGACATTGCAGAATATGTGGAAGCCTCAACAGCATCGCTAAGTTCTTTTCATGGCCGCCATTCCTACGGATTTAATTTAGATGGCCTGACTCAAGACTTTGATACGCTTTTTTCTCTTTTATGCTCCATACAACTTCGCCCGCACTTCGTGGAACAAGATGTGGAGTTGGAAAAAAAGCATATTCTCTTGGACATCAAGAGCTCGCTAAATTCCCCATCACACGTCACAGGACGCGCATTTATGGAAGCCATGTTTCCCAAACACCCTTACGGACTACCTGGAATGGGAACCCCGGAAGTCGTTAAGAAGCTCCGTTGCTCAGACCTCAGCGCCATGCACGCACAACTCGTGAAACAACCGCAGGTTTTATGTGTAGTCGGCAACATTTCAAGATCAATGCTTGAACAAGCACTGGACAAAAACCTAGCACAAGTGAAGTTCGCAAAATTCAACGTGAAGCCTTTGAAAAAAGCCGCAGACATTGCTCTTAAAAAAGGCCCTGTTTTTAAGCGTCAGTATTTAAAGAAAGAACAAACGCACATCATGATGGGATTTCCCACATGCCATATGCACAACAAAGACCAGCTCACATTCAACGCTCTTGCTGCCGTTCTTGGTGGACAAGGTGGGCGTCTATTTATTGAACTCAGAGACAAAAAATCTCTTTGTTACTCCGTAAGCCCAACCCACATGGAAGCACGCGAGGGCGGCTATTTTGGTTTCTACATTGCCACCTCTCCTGACAAAGAGAAAACCGCCATCGAGGCCATGGAAACAGAACTCAGCAAACTTGTTGAGCATGGCATCACTCAAGAAGAATGGGACAGAGCCAAGCCCTACTACGTGGGCAACCACCAAATTGAACAACAGCGATTTTCGTATCAGTCCGTGGGCATGGCCCTAGATGAACTCTATGGCGAAGGATATGAAAACTACCTGAATTTTGAGAAGCTATTTGAGAAAATCACAGTCAAAGACATCAACGCCGTGATTAAAAAATACTTCACAGGCAAAAATGCCCAACGACGCGTTGTTAGCATCGTCGGGCCCAAGTCTTAGGATTGTTAAATTTGTGTTTGATAAACGGCGTGAGCTACGCCTTGAAGCATGATCTCAAGTTGTTGGTTAGCTTCACCAGAAATAAATTTTGCATTTCTACCGTTTGTGCGCACTTGCTTGTCCATTGCTATAAATGCTTTGGCAAAAGCTACGGATTGCTCATCATCAGTGAGTGCGTCACCTGCTTTAAACTGAGATGCCATCAACATAAAATTGGAATTTGCTGGCGCTTGACCTGTTAGTGATACTACTTTTGCCAATGCCACGAGTGATCGGTAATCTTCGACCAAGGCCATTTTTTCATCGTTGCTAAAACTATCACTAACTTTAGTGCCTAAACCAACAGCAACAACAGCACCACCAACCATAGCAATCATGCCGCCACTAATCTGATTTGCGGCTTCGCCAACAAGAGGTTTTCCTTTCGCACTAGCCCACATAAAACCACCAACCAGCATCACCACAGCACCCACAGCAACAACCGCATTGCTAGCAGAAAGTTTTTTAGACCCCGCATGTGACACAGGAGACGCCAGTGCCATTCCTAAACTCAAAGCTACAGTTAATATTGATCCAAATAGTTTTTTCATATTCAAAATTCTCCTAAAGTTGCGTGTTTGTGATGCCCAGACTAATAACGCATGGCATTATTGGTGACTATCTGATCCCTGTAGCAAATGGCACCTCAATTTATCTATATGATTTTATTTGATTAATTTTCGGCACTCCATTAAGTAACCCCCTATGCTGATTGCAATTTTGTTTGGGTTTTCACTTTTACTCACGTCTTGTAGCGATGGGACTCCCTCCAGAGAGCGCTTTCCTGGTCCACAAGGTGCCACTACCGATAGCGATAGAGCCAACACACAAAAGGCGGTTTTAGGTGGGTTTGACCCCTTGAACACGCAGCTTGCCGGCTCCAAGCAAAACAACTCTGCAAAAAAAGAAAACGCCAAGCGACTACTTGTACAAATTCAGCTTCATCAATCCGTGAAACTAAAACCAGGAATGCTTTTGTATGTTGCCGCCAGAAGACCTGAAGGCGGAGCTCCTGTTGCCGTCCAAAGAATCACGGCTAGCCAAATTGAATTCCCCGCAACCATCACCCTCTCTGAGCAAAATTCTATGCTTAGAGATGGATCGCCATTCGAAGGACAGGTGATTGTGAGCGCAAGACTTGATCAGGATGGGGATCCGTTAAGCAAACAAAAGGGTGATGCTGGTGCTTTGTCGGCAGAAGTCAGCATCCAAAACCAAAAGATTAGCTTGACCCTGAAACCCGAATAAGGGATTTTTTTTAAATGATCGACCAAGACATCAAAAAATTAGACGAGCTTGTTAAAAAAATGGAATCGGGCGATTTACCGCTTGAACAAGCGTTGGAAGTTTTCTCTGAGGGCATTCAATTGGTTAAAAAATGTACGCAAACCATCGAAAAAGCCGAGCTTCGCGTTAAAGAGATTCTTCAAAATGAACAGGGTGATTTCCTTGAAAAAGAACTCAAGTGAGCTTGAGGCCTTTGCTCAGTATCTAACATTTACACGACAAACATTAGATGAGTTTTTTGAAAGCTCTAGTTTTTTTTCTCAATGGCACCCAACCATTGCCGAAGCCTCTAAGCATGTTTTATGTGGCTCAGGAAAAGGGCTTCGACCTGCAATAGTCCTTTTAACCTCTCAGTGGATCCAACAAACTAAGACTAATTTTTGTTTTGTAAAACCTGATTCCTCCTTGCTCGCAACAGCAGCAGCTGTAGAAATGATTCACACCTACTCGCTTGTTCATGATGATTTACCTTGTATGGACAATGATGACTGGAGACGGGGCCGCCCTACACTTCATAGGCTGTACAACGAGGCCACCGCTGTTTTAACCGGAGACTCGCTGCTCACCGCAGCTTTCGAATTACTGACAACAACTTCGTTTAGCGCCGAACAAAAAATACGCATGATTGCAGAGCTCTCACAATCCGCTGGGCCTTGCGCCATGATTTCTGGACAGCAAAATGATTTGCAGCAAGAAAAGATTTTTTTTGATCCAGAAAATCACCTCAACCCATTACTGAAAACTCATCGTGAAAAAACAGGTGCGCTACTAGGCGCTAGCTTTTACTTAGGCGCCATCTCCGGCGGCTGCCTAAACGATACGCTTTTAAAACAATGGCGAAATTTTGGAATTGAACTTGGGCTTCTGTTTCAAGTTATCGATGACATTTTAGACACCACAGCGTCCGCAACGTTGGGAAAAACTCTTGGCAAAGATGAACGACAAAACAAATGGAGTTTTGCCCTTGCGCTAGGAGATCAAAAACAATCGTGGATTGAGCAAAAAACCGAGCAATTAGCCTTTATGGCAAAAACATTAAATGCGGAAGCGTTGCTACTGCCGTTAATTTCTTTTGTTCACGAACGTCGGGCCTAATTGAACGTATGACTAAGAAAAAAAGAGCCGACGAATTAGTCGTTGAACAGGGCCTTGTAGAATCGCGCAACAAAGCCCAAGCGCTCATCATGGCTGGACTTGTATTTTACAAGAAAAACGACACTCTCGTTTTAGTTGAAAAAGCAGGACAGCAAATCAGCAGTGACGCTGAACTTTCTTTATCACCCAAAGCCACACACCAAGACGTGGGTCGAGGCGCACAAAAACTACGCAGGGCTTTTGAGCAGTGGCCACTAGATGTGACTGGGCAAGTGGCCATTGATGTTGGCTCAAGCACAGGGGGATTCACCCAAGTTTTACTTGAAAAGGGCGCCAAGAAAGTTGTCGCACTCGACGTCGGCACAAATCAGCTTCATGAAAAACTTCGCAATGACTCCAGAGTTGTATCCATTGAACAACAACATGTTTTAAAAGTAGAAGCTGCTTTGTGGTCAAAACACGGCCTTGAACTTCCTTTTGATTTTGCAGTCACGGACCTCTCCTTCATTTCACTTACTAAAATATTGCCAACCGTGAGCGAATGGCTTCGCCCTAACGCCAATTGGGTGCTGCTTGTGAAGCCTCAGTTTGAGCTAGAGCCGAAAAAAACGCCTGGTGGAATTGTGAAAAACCCAGAACACCAACAAGAGGCTGTTGATCGAGTCAGACAGGCCGTCAAAGATTTGAAAAGTTGGAACTGGAAAGATTTAGTAGAGAGTCCTATTTTAGGAGGAGACGGCAACAAGGAATTTCTTCTATGGATACAAAAACAAGGCTAATTTCATTTCTCATTTTTTCACAGTTGATATCCTGCTCTTCGATTTTTAGAAAAGACTCTACCTCTGCAGAGCAAAACACCTCTTCAAACCAACCCACAGTTGAGAACAGCGAACAATCACCAGCGGATTCCTCTACACCAGAAACAACTCAAACTCCTGAAGTCAAAACAGGGCAAAAGAAAAAAGTATTTGCGGTTTGGATTGAGGGCATTGGTTATGATGCCGTGGCTGCCATCGGTTTTTTACAAGAACTAGAAAAGCACGGGTTCATCCCTAAAAAAATAGTTGGGACTGGATTTGGCTGCTGGACCGCCATTGCCTGGGGACTTGAAGGCAGCTCCAATCAAGCAGAATGGCAGGCCTTCAAGTGGAACCTCTGGGATTATTTCTCAAGTAGCTGGCTGAAAAAAATTCAGCTTGTCGATTCAAAGAAAAAATTTGAAGACGCCCTCCATAAACTCATCAACAAAGAATACCCAACACAACTTAAAGCACCTGTTGATTGTCCGATTTTGGAAAAAAATCTACCGCACAGACTGCTCTCTGCAAGAAACCTAAAGTTGTCGACAATGGTTTGGACTCAACTCATGCATCCAGCACTTGGTATTGATGAAAAAGGATCATGGGAACAAACCTATTTGTCCGGGCTTTTTGCGGGAACCCCGCTAACCGAAGATTTCAACGCTCACGCCAAAGACATTCGTGTAGACGAGGATCAAGAATTTGTGGGTTGGATTTACCTGAGATCAAGAAAAGCTAGCGAAAATGTGGTGGGAATGGAAAATCAACGACAAGTCCTCGTTCAAGAACGCATGGACAGGGTCTGGTCGGGAAGTCAAAGTTTTGCCCCCACTGTTCAACTCGTTCAATTCGCTCCACGCAATGCAAGAACACTAGACTCGCTCAAAGATTTAGAAAGCCGCAGGCGTTGGCTGCTTGACGGTCGGGCTGAAGCCCAAGTTTTCATGAATAACAAAAATGGTTCTGTAGCAAAAAGCCTCTTCACCGAGACTTCATTATAGTGATAAAATGAGTCTCTATGGAAACCTTAGAAACTCTAAAAAAATCCTCACTATTTAAGAATTGGAAAGAGGCCGACCTCAAAGCCTTTGCCAGCTTATGCAAATTCATTCAGATTGGTGCTGGTGAAACGTTATTTCTAGAGAACGATTCTCCAAATTCTTTTTTTATCATTCACACAGGAACCATTCGCATTCGAAAATCAACGACCTCGGGTGATGATGCCAACGTTGTTGATGTCGGGTCAGGATCGCAATTCGGAGAACTTGGCCTTTTAGGAGTAGAAAAAAGAACCGCAACAGCGGAATGCATCGAGCGCTCATCGTTGATTGAAATTCCATACAATGAATTAGAGCAATTTTTGAAAAAAACACCTGAAGCGGGATACATCTTTTTTAGAAATCTCTCAGAAAACCTAGCCGGAAGAATTCGCAAGACAACAGAAGACCTCACAGGATTGAAATCGCTGCGCTTAAGACATTTGTGACCTTACTCCTTAGACCCGAAAGAGAAGCTCAAATTGAGAGAGTTTGCCGGTTACTCAATCAATGCAAGGCCGTTGCGCTTCCTACAGAAACTGTTTACGGCCTAGCGGGCTTGGCACAAAAGGAAGACTCCCTAGCTGAGATTTTCTCTTTAAAAGCCAGACCAACTCTAGATCCTCTCATTGTTCACGTTGAGAACAGTCAAAAGGTGCGCTCGCTCGTGAAGACGTTAAGCCCAATGCAAGAAAAATTCATGGAATTGTTTTGGCCTGGCCCTCTAACCATTTTGTTTGAAAAAAATGAAAGCATTCCTGATTTGTGCACAGCAAACAGTCCATGGGTTGCCATTCGCTCCCCTAAAAATCCGCTATTTCAAAAAATTTTAGCCAACATCCAACAACCCTTGGCAGCACCAAGTGCTAATCGTTTTGGAAGAATTTCACCAACCTGCGCACAAGACGTTATTGATGAGCTTGGGCCCTTTGGACTTGAGGCCGTGCTAGACGGCGGCCGTTGTGAAATGGGACTTGAGAGCACTGTCATTAAAATTGATGACAAAGAAAAGAAAATAGAAATTGTGAGAGCAGGCTCTCTTAGCGCAGAAGACATTACGAAAGCTGCTGGACCAGCCTACGAAATTATTTTTAGAAAAAGCGGCAGCGGCATAATGACCGATGCACCTGGGCAGCTTGAAGTGCATTATGCGCCAAGAAAGCCCATGTATTTTTTTGAATCCCTCACACAGGCCTCACTAGAAGACTGGCTGAGCAAAAATAACAACTCGCTTAGTGACATCTCACTACTAAGTATTTTCCCCCAAGCACAAATAAAAGCACCTCATCACACACTCTCTCAATCCCATTCTGAAAAAGAAGCGGCAGCTAATTTTTTTAAAACCTTACGGCAGCTAGACAATAACAGCACAAAACTAATTATCGCCGTAGGAATTGGAGCACAACCAACGGGTCTCATCAAAGCAATCTATGACCGCCTGCAAAGAGGAAGCCACAAACAACCATGACACCTTCACGAACAACATTTTTCCAAGGACTGGGCTTTGGGGTCAGCGCCATTCAATTGATTTTAAAAAACGACCATGTTCGCCAGTGGTTTTTTAAATCATTCCTCAAAGCTTTTGCAGCCACTGTCGTTTTATTTGTTATTTTATGGATTGCCGGCTCAGCATTACTTTTACAATCACTAAGCGCATTTTCTGGTCTTGCTGCAGGATTAGCTGCACTGTTCTGGACCCTTCTTCTGCTTTATTTTTCTGGAACAATTAGCACTCTATTTATAAGTTCACTCATTGGCCCCTTCACAAATGAAGAAACCCTTCTGCGTGCTCTTAACTTACCAATTCCTCTGCTTTCATTAAAACAATCCTGGCTTTCACAAAACCGATTTCGTGAACTATTAGCCAGCCTTGTCAGCATCACCGTGAGTCTTTGCGTATTCCCTTTTTTACTTTTTCCTTTTTTAATTCCACTCGCCGTAATCATACTAGCCGCAGCCTTAGGTCGAGAATCTCAAGCATTTGGGAAACGTCTATTGCTCATTCAAAATCAAAGCGCCCCAGGCTCTCAGTGGTTTTTACTTGGCACAGGCATCATTCCTTCGCTTTTTGCGGTTGTGCCAATATTATCGTGGACAGCGCTTCCACTCATGCAACTCACTGGAGTCATGAGCTTTCAACCGTCATCGTCGGCGAACAAAACACCATGACGAAGCCCCCACTCTGTCACATGAACAAGTGTCGCATTCAGCGACGTCATGACATGCGTCAGACACAAAATTCCCGCAACCACAATATCCTCTCTGCCCTTTTGCATGCCAGGCAAAGACAACCTCTGCTCTAGAGTCATTTTGCGAAGCTTTTCATTTAACGCCTCTAATTGATCTTTCGAAATTCGATATGCGGCATCATTAACTTTTATTGCCCCTGCCAATTTCGCCGCCAAAACCAAACTTCCCCCAATACCAATCAACTCAAATGTTTTAGGGAGCCTTGGCAAAACCCTAGACCAGCCATCAGGGGGGAAAAAACTAGCAATATTCTGTTGCGCCCGAGACCAAGTCTCGTCACCACAGGGATACTCTTCCAAACCCAAACCCTCATGGCAGCGGACAGCACCAGCCTGAAATGAAAAACCAACATGAGATTGCATCGTTTCAAATCCAACCTCCGTACTAGCTCCACCAACGTCGACAAAAACGAATTCTGGAGTGCTTTCTGGAAAAGCCCTCTTGGCAGCAATTTTGGCTCCTAATATTGACAAACGAGCTTCCTCTTCCCCTGAAATAATATTCAAGGGAACCTTCAAGCATTTCAAAACCTCATCGGCCACTAGCTGTGGGTTTTTCGCATCTCTTAACGCCGAAGTTGCCACCACACTCAGCCTAAAAGCAGAGTAGTTGTTGAGGATTTGCGACACTTCATGAATTGCCTGATGGGTTAATCCCACAGATCCCTCATCCAATAGGCCAGCATTGCGTGTTAAATTCTTGCCCAACCTAGTGATCCACGATTTAGACTCCAAGAATTGGCCCTGTTCATTCACTAAAGAAAATTTAATTGAGTTACTTCCGATGTCGACGACAGCTCTCATATGTCCTATTTTAGACCATATATGATAGGAATTCTCTTAGCGGCGGGTCGCGGCACCCGAATGAAAAGCGACGCACCAAAAGTATTGTTTGATGTTAACGGCCAGCCACTTTGCACGGCACCTTTTGAAGTTCTCTTTGAGCTTTGCGAAAAAGTTGTCGTCATCATTGGCTACAAAGCTTTGGACGTTAAAAACAGCATCACCTTAAGGGCCGAGGAAATCTTTGGAGCTGAAAAAGTAAAAACCAAAGTGGTCTTTATGACTCAAGATCCTCCACGAGGCACTGGCGATGCTGTCCGCATTGCGGTCGAAGGACTGGGAAAAAACCTAAATCCACAAGATGAAATTGTCGTTCTCAACGGAGACCTGCCACTTATCCGAAAATCCACCTTGGAAAAATTCATCAAGAATTCGCGCGAAGCAAAAGCGAATTCTTCTTGCCTAACCATGCTTCAAAAAAATCCCAAGGGCCTAGGCAGAATTCTTCGCGACTCAAGGGGTATTTTCACTGGAATTCGCGAAGAAAAAGACGCCTCAATTGAAGAAAAGAGAATTTTAGAAATCAACGGCGGAGTCTATTACTTCAAAGCCGACCATCTACAAGCAGAAATTCAAAAAATTGGGACCAACAATAGCCAACAAGAGTTTTATTTGACTGACGCCCTTGGAAACCACTCTCATAGTCGTCAAAACATTTCCATGGCTCTGCCAACAAGAACTCGTTGGGATTTGTTCGGCGTGAACAACACTTATGAGTTGGCCTTTGCTAGAAAAATTTCTCAAATGAGACTGCAAAAAAAACTTGCTGAAAATTTAGGCGTTGAATTTTCTGATCCTGAAACAGTCTGGATTTCCGCGCGCACCGAAATTCAAGGCCCATGCAAGATTGGCCCCAACACAATGATTGAAGGCAAAAGCAAAATTTCAACTGGTGTTTTCATTCAAGGCAATTGTCACATTAGCGATTCACACATTGACCAGTCAGCTCAGATACTTTGGGGATCGGTCATTGAGCAATCACAAATTGGGCCCAAGACCAGCATTGGCCCAATGGCCAGAATTCGTCCTGGCTGCATCCTCAAAGAGAACGTTAAGGTTGGAAATTTTGTTGAACTCAAAAAAACAACTATGGAAAAAGGATCCAAAGCATCGCACCTCAGTTACTTGGGAGACGCCAGCGTCGGCGAAGAAACCAATATCGGATGCGGAACAATCACGTGCAATTATGACGGTGTGAACAAATACCCAACTCAAATTGGTGCTCATTCTTTTATTGGAAGCGACACTCAACTCATTGCCCCAGTGAATATTGGTGACCACGCCTATGTTGCTTCTGGCACGACTGTGACCGAGAACATTCCCGCAGGCGCCTTGGCGCTGTCGCGAGCAGAGCTTGTCATTAAACCTGGTTACGCACAAAAACTTGCCGACAAGTTTGCAGAAAAAAAATCTAAAACAAAGGAACATTGATCATGTGTGGAATTGTAGGATTCACAGGAACATCTACTGCGGCAAAGCCCATTTTACTCGAAGGATTGCGCCGACTTGAATATCGCGGATATGACTCGGCAGGCATGGCTCTTTATCAGGACAATGCCGAATTTTTAGTCAAACGATGTTTGGGAGAGGTTCGTCATTTAGTTGAAGCTTCTGAACAGATAGGACTGCGTGAAGTTCAAGGCATTGCTCACACACGCTGGGCAACCCACGGAGTTCCAAGCGAAATCAACGCGCATCCTCACCAAGCGGGCCACATCGTGCTTGTGCATAATGGAATTATTGAAAACCACGCCCCACTTCGTGCGCGCTTAAAGGAGCAAGGATATACGTTTGATTCACAAACAGATACCGAGGTTTTCGCCAAACTCATTCAATCTTATTTCGACGTTGAAGTAAAAAAAGTTAATTTTTCGAAATTAAATGAAGAAGAAAAGAAATCCATCGTCCTCAAAGCTCTTGGGCTAGCTATGAAAGATGCGGAAGGCCACTACGCCATTTTGTTCATGGTCAAGGAGCTGCCTGGCGAGATATTTGGTGTTCAATCGGGAGCTCCTCTTGTTGTGGCAGAAACCACAAACGGAACGCTCATTGCTAGTGACCTGCAACCTATTTTGCCTCACACCAATTCCGTCTATTTCTTACCTCAAAAAACATTTTTTGAGTGCACGCCCAAAGGAGTCAGCTTCTTTTCTATTTCCGACTCAGGCTTCAAACCAATCTCGATTCAAAAAGAAACCATTCAGTGGTCTGCAGACCAGTCTGCAAAAGGTGGCTTTGAGCATTTCATGAAGAAAGAGATTTTCGAGCAACCCCATGTGGTCGCCGAGACTCTTTCTGGAAGATTGCCAACAAGCCCAACGGGACATTTTATATGGGACCATCCCTCTGAACACGCGTTGCTCTGGAAAATGGCAACAAGAATTCATTTGATTGCCTGTGGAACGGCTTATCATGCGGCTTTAACTGCAAAATATTTCTTTGAAAAATGGGCGCGCATTCCTGTTGAAATAGATATTGCTAGCGAGTTTCGCTACCGCTCCCCTGTTTTTGAACAAGGAAGCGTTGTTGGAGTGATTTCCCAATCCGGTGAAACAGCTGACACCTTAGCGGCCTTGCGCTTGGCGAATGAACAAAAAGTACCAACGTTTTGCATCTGCAACGTTCCCGGATCAACTATTGTAAGAGAAGCTAAATATCGTTACATGACTAAAGCTGGCCCAGAAGTCAGCGTTGCTTCAACCAAGGCTTTCACCGCTCAGTTGACGATTCTCTGCGCGCTTGCTCAAGACATTGCCAAACACCGCGGTTATTCGTCTAATTTAGACCCAACAGAAGACTTCGAAGGCCTAGCAAAACTTCCTTTGCTAATGGAACAAGTTCTCGCGCAATCGAAATTCTGCGAAGACCTCGGGGTCTCTCTAAAAGATAAAAAAACAATTTTATTTATAGGCCGTGGAAGCATGTACCCACTAGCGCTCGAAGGCGCTCTAAAGCTTAAAGAAATTACCTACTATCACGCAGAAGGATATGCCGCTGGTGAATTAAAACACGGGCCAATTGCCCTAGTAGACGAACGGCTAACGGCCATCGTGTTAGCCCCCACCGATGAACTTTTACAAAAAACTCTCTCAAACCTTGAAGAAATCAAATCTCGAAAAGGTGAAATTATTGGGATTGGCCAAAGCGACAACAAAGATTTTCGCGCCATTTGCACTCATTACGTTCCAATGCCTAAGGTAAATTGGAGTCTAGCGCCCATGCTTTACGTCATACCGCTACAACTGATTTCCTATGGTCTAGCGAACACTCTTGGAAGAGAAATTGATAAACCAAGAAACTTAGCTAAATCTGTAACCGTAGAATAAACGTTACTTGATTCCCAACGATGTTTTAACAAATGTTTCAAAGCGCTCGCCCATTAGACCTGGCGGTGGTTCTTCAATTCCAAAAGTTTCTATGGGTGGGCATGGGTCTTCAGCTTTCGCTGCACCATTAGCAAAGCCAGGAGCCCCTGCTGTTGCCGCACCAGCAGCCATTCCCTGAACAGCCGCAGCTGCTGCAGAACTTGTTCCAGGAGCTCCACCAACACCTGGAGCACCCCCTCCACCCAATTTAATGGTGCCTGCTGCTTCGAGTTTTCGAGCCTCCATAACAATTTTTTTTCTTGCGGCTTCAATTTGAGCCGGCGTTGGAGGATTTGCTTCAAGCGTTTCTTTCTCAGATTTGTAATCGTTGTAACCCTTACCCAAGCAGCGCTCGGCCATTTTAATGAAATCAGGTGATTCACCCCAAATAGCACAAGCAACGACTTTAGGAATGCTGGCAGCAATAATTTCAGCCAAAATTCCTTCGGGCAATGCACGCAATCCATCATAAGAGAACAATTTTCCTTCAATCATCGCAGCAAACTCAGCGTCTTCATTGCGAATCATCTGCAGCAGTTGCGTACGTTTGGGCTCGCCAGAACTCTCAATTAATTTTACAAGCTCGGCAACGTTACCGCCCTTTTTGTATCTGTCTAAAATTCCCATAACCTACTCAACCTCTCCTTAAACCATTAACGATCAATCTCAATGAGTCCGCGCTTTCGCAAACTCACTAGCGAATCTAAAATTTCCACATCTGTTAGTGAACAATAATTCAATATATCTCTGACCAAGCGAAATTCCGCGATACTAGCCACCACACTATAATCCCTATAGTTCCAACCCGAGACATCACTATACTTCATTGGATTAACCTTCAGCTTAATGGATAGAGATGGAGCCAAGCTAGAAAGCCTTAGCCATTCTTTTCTCCAAAGGTGAAACATTCTGTCAAAGTCGAGCAAGTTCACATAGAGATTGGAAAGATTTTTGCTGGGGCGGTGATCCTTAATAAAACGACTACGAGTTGAGTTCCATGAGAGCATGCGCTGAACAGCTTTCATGCCAATCACAGATCCCGTTACCGCATGAATAATATAACCATGAGAAAAATATATCGTTCCCGTTCTCATTTCTGCCTGTACTTGCAGCTCACCTACAACACCAGAACCAAGCAGGATTCGAATTTGATTTTCAAAACTCGCCACCTCCAGGGTATTGTTCATATCCTCAGATTCAGAATGAGTAAAAGCGTCGAAACTATCTGCAATTTGCACAAGGTCTTGCACAGACTCATCTGCCTTAATCAGCAAACGATGTTCAAGAATAGAAATTTGATCTCCTGGAATTAATCCATTTGGAAAATCGCTCACACCTGGGGCCAGCCCTTTAAAAATCCAAACTCCATCTACAAGGCGAAACTCACCAAGAATGTCCTTGCCACTTGAAGGCAGACAGAAATCCGCCCCGCTTTCCAGGGCACCAACACGAAGGTGCTTTTGATTTGAGGATGTCAAACTAGTTTCTCGAATGCCGGGCCAGTTCTGCGGAGCTGAAATAATTTCCACTCTGGCAGGAAGACGTTTTTTTTGATCGACCCAAATTTCGCAGGACTCAATAAATTTTTCTTTGTTGAGTTGAATAAAATAATCTCGACTAATTTTCTCAAGCTCAGCAACCAGGCGATCAAACGCCACCCCATCCCACTGTATTGGTTTCCAGCAATGCAAGCTGCCCAAATCCAATAACTGCTGAGGTGTTGGGTGCTGAATGGCGCAAAGACCAGCACGACGTTTGTTAATTTTTTTCAAATGCTCTAGAGGAACAGGCTGCCCCAAATCCAACGACAAGAAAACTAGATCCACGTCTGAAAAATTGATGGTTTGCAATTGATTCAATGTTGCCGGAAACAAGTGAATGCGCGTGGACCCAAGCTCCGCTTTTTCAACGGCCCACTGGAGCCCTTTTAAAACGGAGGGCTCACATAAACACAGAACACGAATGCTCGTTTCTAAATCCAATGTGCAACAACCTCAATTACTTATCTTAAACGCTTTCAGGTGAAATGCCGAGCAGTGCCAGCGCCAATAAGCAGCCTACGTCAAATTCTTGTCGAAGGACCATTCTCTGCTGTTCGCCCCTCACGAATGGCTTGGGCCACAGATTGAAAGTCAGCATTTCCAACAATGGCTTGAGCATCCTTTAAGGAAGCTTGCTGATAAGGAAGGATTAAACGCTTTTTCACCGTCTCAATGCGGTCCAATCCTTCTTGTAGACGAGTTGGAGGCAATGCCCCTGTTTGGAAGGCATTCACTAAATACTTCCACACAGTTTCCAGCTGCTGTTGCTCGTGGCATAGCAGCAGCTGATCGCAACCAGCGGACAGGGCAAGGAAGCTGGCGTCTTGAAGTGTGTATTTTTTTAGAATAGCGCCCATCTCCAAATCATCAGTGAAAATGAGCTTTGTATGTCGAAGCTGCTTGCGCAAAATTTCTTGAATCCACAACCTCGAGAGAGTCGCCGGCTTATCCGCATCAATCTTAGGATAAACAATATGAGCCGTCATAATTCCTTCGGCCTTTGATCGGATCACTCTTTTAAAAGGAACCCAGTCAAGATCATCAAGTTGCGCTTGGGTTTTTCCACAAGTTGGCAAATCAACATGCGTGTCTAACTCAACGGCACCATGTCCAGGGAAATGCTTAGCCACGCCCAGAACACCACCCTTTTGCAGACCTCGAATCAAAGCCGACCCTAAGCTTGCGACAATTTCTGCTTGCGCTGAAAATGATCGATCCCCAATAGCTTTTGATTCTGGAAATTGAAGGACATCAATCACTGGAGAAAAATTAACATTCACTCCCGCGGCCCTTAACTCTCTGCCCATCACATAACCAACTTCAAAACTGGTTTTAGGCGAGTTGATACTTCCTTGAAGAGCTTGTGCAGGGAAAGATGTAAACGGGGGCCCAAAACGTTGAACGCGTCCACCCTCTTGATCGACAGCAATGAATGCTGGCAACTCATGGTACGACTCCTTCATGAAAATAGTCTGAACCATGTTGGTGACTTCAATGAGCTGCTCTAAGCTTTCATAATTGTGTTTAAAAAGAATGATCCCGCCAATACCCATTTTTGCCAAAGAACGAATGTAGTTTTCGTCAGCTTTAGCCGTTGGCAAACCCACCATTAAAAATTGGCCTACTTTTTTTTCTAGATCTTGAATTTCCGTCATTGTTTAACCATTCTTCACATCAAGCATATCTCTTAAAAAATCACTCATCAGCTGAAAAGACAGCACACATAAAACTAGTGCAGCAACTGGAAAAAGCAAGACATGCGGTGCACTGCTCATTGACTCTCGACCTTGCGAAATCATGGACCCCAGTGACGGCGTTCCCAAAGGTGAGCCCAAACCCAAAAAGCCCATTGAACTTTCAACGCTCAATGCAAAAACAACATTCAACGATAACTGAACAGAGAGCTGCGGCATAAGGTTGGGCCACAAATGGCGCCAAAAAATTTGAAACCGTGTAAGGCCCAGGGCCCTGGCTGAGTGCACAAATTCAAGTTTTGTAAAATCCAAAATCAATAATCTGGTCAATTTGGCAAAATGGGGCCAGCTTGAAAGGGTAATAGCCAAAACAACACCCGCCACTCCAATGTCGATAAAAGAAGCTATGCAAAGGGATAAAAGAATTGCTGGAATGGAATCAAAAATTGAAATGGCATTCTGCAAAATGAAGTCACCAACTGATCTTAAGACGTAGGCCCAAACTGCCAGAAAAATTCCCAGTAACGAACTGCAAAAAGCTGCCATTAGAGCAATCCCAAGAGAGTGCCTTAAAGAAAGAAGAAGTTGTGAAAACAAATCTACGCCATTCACCCCTAAACCCAAAATATGTGCCTTGGATGGTGCCTCAAACTGACGATCCAAATGCAACTCCAAAGAAGTCATTTTAAAAAACGAACTCAAAAAAATAACAGCTATGACAAGCATAATTGTGCAGGTTAGGCCATTTCTTATTCGACTCATCAGTAGCCCTCTTTCAACTGCAGCCTAGGGTCTAACTGAGAGGCAATAACTTCAATTAAAACAGCCGTAAAAATATGTACCAGTGCAGACCACACGACAAACGATTGAATTAAAATATAGTCGCGCGTTTGAAATGCTGTAAGCACCAAGGAGCCAAGGCCTGGCCAATCAAAAATACTCTCAAGGACCAGCAACCCACCGAGCAGCGCACCTAACAATCCCAACAGTGCGTTTAATATGGGAAACCATGAAGTCTGCAATACGTGAATGCAAAGAACACGCATTTCAGAAAGCCCCTTGGCCCTTGCTGTTCTTACAAAATCCTCGCTAAAGTGTTCAAGCAAAGCGGCACGAATGCTCTTCACTAAAGGACCTATGCAAAGCAAAACCAAAGTTACGATTGGCAAAACAGCACTCAGACCAGCTCCACGACCAGAAATTGGAAACCAGCCCAAACGATAAGAAAAAAAGTAAATTAATGCTGGGGCCAGGCAATACACGGGCACCAAACGACCCACATAAGACAATGTTGAAATGATAATTTCAAGCCATGTATGTCTAAAATACAAAGACAGCAGAGCCAAAAATACAGAGAAGAAAGAGGCTAAAACAAAAGCTGGCAAAGCAAGCTCACAAGTGATGATCAGCCGTTCAACAATTAAAGCTCCCGCTGGTCGATTCCAAATCAGTGAGTCGCCACCCCCTTTACGAATGAGCTGCTCCCAAAATCTTAGGTATTGTTCTGCTAAGCTTTTATTAAAACCAAGGCTTTCCTTAAGGCTAATAACTTGCGAAGGCTCAGAGGCCTCACCAAGCAAAAGCTCAACAGGATCGCCCGGCAAAATATGCAACAATAAAAAGACAAAACTAATCACCAAGAAGACAGATGGCAAACGAAGTAAAAATCGTTCACCAATAAAAAGTACCTTCTTCATGCAGAATTAAATCAGCTCCATGGCATCTTGAACGACCGATGGCAAAATGCGGTTTCCTGATGGGTGCGAAAAAATGACACAATGACTTGCTTGTCGCAAATCACCTAAATTTTTTACGCCATCGTACTCATTCAACAAAACAGCGTAGGGGCCAATTTCAACATTCGTTTTTAAAAACTCTTTTTGACTCAAGACTACAATTGACGGGATTTTCATCTGTGAAGAAGCACTCTGCTGATTGGTCCATAAACCCTCTTGGATACGGAGTAAGTTGGGGTATCTGAGTTGCAAGGCTTGCTGCCACGGCTGACATGATTCAAGTCGGTCTAAAATATTTTTTTGTGCCGCAAGCAATGTTTGTGGGGTGCCGACATCAAACCAAAATTCATCTTGATTGATTCCATTTTCTAAAAAATCTACACCAAAAAATCTTTGGCCGCGGTTTGTACAAAAAGCGTAAATGGAGCCAAACAAATCAGAAGGGATGGCCTCTGCACCAGAGTTCATCAGCACTTGAATGGTAGAGCGGCACAAATAATGCGCTCCCAAAAAGTGCGCTGGGCGAAGACCCTTGGTTGGCAAATCACTACCTCTTCCAGCCCAAGATCCATCATGAAAGAGCCATAAAGAAGCATACGTTTTCAGAAATTCAGAATGAGGGGAAACAGCAAAACGACTTTGAGTTCCATCTCCTAGAAGTTTTGACAAAGAAATTCCTGTTAGCGTATCTCCGTTTTGAACGAGTAATGGACGATCAGAACACCAATCACGATTTTTAAGTAGAGCGTGAATAATGCCGCCACCGGTTCCCAAAATTTCTTGGTCCTCATGCACCATCCGAAATTCCATGCCAGGAAATTTGCTCTTCCATTGATCCACGGCTGCATTCACCTGGCCGTTGAGATGATGAGTGTTGATCATAAGTTTGCGAATCCCCAATTTGTAAAATTGGTGAATGGCAAAAAATAGTGGCTCAAGTCCAGCTACAGGAATTAGTGGCTTAGGACAAAACTCTGAAACTGGCTTCAAGCGGGTTCCAAGCCCGGCAGCTAAAATCATCCCAATACATTCGAAGTTCATGAATGCTTAGTATAGCGCTGAAGGTAGGTGAAAAGAAACTCCTCATTTTGATTTGCTTTTCCAATTTTACGCAAATCAGAAATAGCCTCAATCACAGTTTCAATGGCCGGCGCTATGTGCTGCAAGTAATCGCTACGCCCTTTAAGATTAAAAAAACTTGCGTACGATCCGGCAGCCTTGAGCAGTCGCTGAATTTTCATGCGCTGAAGCTCTTCCTCAAATGAAGAATCCAAGAACTGCGGCAGCGTTTTGTTTATTTTTATTTTCCAATCTTCAAGCAAAGTTGAAATCCAAGCATTTGACAGCCTGGCATAAGGATCCCACAACAAGCTCACTAAGTCGTAGCTCACAGGTCCCATGCGAGCATCCTGAAAATCAATAATGTACGGCCTGCCCTGATGAATCATTAAATTGCGACTATGGTAATCCCTGTGGCACAAAACTCTGGGCCTATCAGCAAGAAAGCGTGAATTCTGCTCAACAGCGTCGAGAAATTGCTGAGAGTGGGCAGAGTCTTTTGCGTATTTCGAAATGAGGTGTTCTGCAGTAAAGCCCATTTCCCACTGAAGTTTCTCAAAATCAAAAGCCCAAGTGAAGTGCGGTGCCTGTTGAAGCTCGACGTCACAAAACTGACGTTGCCCAACAAACGTTTTTGCCAAAACAACCAAGTAATCAATGGCCGTCTTGTAATCTTCTATTTTTTGGCAATCTTGGAGTGGGAGATCGCCCAAGTCCTCCATCAAAATCCATCCTGTTTTTGCATCAAAGGCCAAAATTTGAGGCACTGGCAACTTTGCCTCTAACGAAAACAACTTTTGGGCAATTAAAAACGGATGAGACTCGGGATCAGAAAAAGCACCAGAACTTTGTAAAATAAACGTTTTTTTTTCTTTGTTTTGCAAACGAAAATACTCACGAGAAGAAGCGTCCCCGGCAAGCTTTACAATGCTCGTGTTTGCGTCGAGAAACTGATGAAATACAGAGGCAAGATTTTTGACATCCATAGCGGCGCTCACAAAAAAACATTACATTATAAATATGCTTTCAACAAAAAAAATCTTCGTCACGCGTTTAATGTTTTTTGGCATGACTCAACTGAGCTTTGCTCAAGAAATACAATCCGAGTTGATTAAGCCACAAGTTGAGCAGCCCAAACCACAAGCCCCAAAACCTTTATTCCCAGCTGCAAAACCTGGTGTTGCGCGCATTTTTGCTATTGATGAAGAAAGCCTCCTCAATGGTAGACCGCGCCCAGTAAAAGGTGCCGCCGTTCATTGGATTACAGAAGGATCTGGCCTTGTTGTTCACACATTAAAAAATGGCTCTGTGAAAGCGCCATACGACACAACTCATTCTGCGCGTTTTGTGATTACAGCCCCTGGTTACATCCCAGCTGTTGGCTATGCCATTAACAACACATCTCTGCCCGTAATTCTTTTCCCACAAAGCAGGATCAAGCCCATTTTGGATTCCCTAGGCGTTGCTCCAGATCCAAGCAAAACTCTTGTCATTGGAAAAATTTTAGATCGCAAGCTTCGCCCCGTAAAAGATATCAAAATTGAAGGAACCTTCATGAGTCCCTTTAAAAGCTATTATTCCATAGGGAGTTTTGGACTTTATCATCGCAAAGCTGTTAAGACCGGCCCGCAAGGAGACTTTCTTGTCAGCGGATTTTCAAACGATGGCCTAGAGTATATTTTACCCTCTCAAGAATTCGACAAAGTACAGTTATTGGATTGGCCAGCGGCTATTTATGATTTTCAAAAATTACCTCAGATTGTATCTGTCACCCTTCAAGAAGGAATCAAAACCACTCTTGAAACTGACGTCATTGACGCCATGACAGGAGAAGCTCCAGCCGTACAAGTTCGAGCCACGGTAGGCGGACAGCGAAAAGTTCAAGTAGCAAATGAAAAAGGCCGCCTTAAGCTTGAACAACTTGAGCTACGAGGAAACATGGATTTAGTTGAATTACACGCTGATGGTTACTTGAAAACCTGGCTCAACTTCCCGGCCCACGTTTCCACCTTGCCTCCAGCAATTAACCTATTCTCAAGAAGCCATCTGCAAAAAATATTTTCACCCATCGTCTATGAAATTGATTTTGGGAAAGGATTTGTTTTTGGGAATCTCAACACTGAGCAATTCACGACACCCATTCAAATCCGTATTTTCAGGCCCGATGGTGTGCGCGAAAAAAATGTGAAAATTCTTTATTTTGATGAACACAACCAGCTCATCAAAAACCTTCCTTACACTCATCCCAAAGTTCAGAGCTTTGCAGTGGCCAATCTCCCCGAGGGAGAATGGCACATTGTTGCTGTTGATATGGAGAGCCGTCGCGGCACTGCCATTCAAGTTGTCAGAGTGCAAAACGAAGCCGTATCACTCGTTCAATTCTGATTTCACCGTAGTTTTTTCAGCAGTTAATCCTCGCATAGCCGTCAGGCATGCGAGGAATCCACGACGCACGATTTGTTCTGTCTTTGCTTTGTTCAATGAAAAGTGTGGCGCATAAAACATTTCCGCATCAGAGGGACGTGGATGAATATAAATGTAATCCACATTGGATTTATACGTCATGCGGGCTTCGAGCTTTTCAACCAACTCATCAAGAGCATCCATAGGCAATTGTTTGTCTTTAAAAAACTTACGAACCAAATCGACCAACGCGCGTTCTTTTTGTCGAATACCTCGCGCCACCCAAATTTTTTGTTCAATCGCCTGATAAATGGCTTGAATGGTGATCTCTACCACTCCTTCCTCAGATAGACTTTTCTGAGGGTCAGAAACTGTGAGAGGCTGATGTGTGTAGCTACAAATAATCAAATCGCAACCCGTTTCAAGAGCAACGTGAGAACTCAAGGGCTCGCGAATTTCTCCATCAAAATAACGGCGCGATTCTCCATCCACCTGAATAGTGTACGGGTGATAAACAGGTGGCAAAGACATGCTTGCTGCACAAGCATCACTAATGGAAACATCATTGCGATATTCAAGATAAGGCTCCACCGGAGCCGATTTGTACTTTCCAAAGACCACTTTCTTCGAACGGTTCAATTCTGTTGCCACGATGAATAAATCAGCCTGCAGGCCAGAAAAACGATCATTACGTATAACGTGCGAACGAAGATAGTTCGCCAAACCTTGCGTTGAAAAAGGACTTTGAAAGCTTCTGTTCTTAATCATCTGCATCCAAAAATTATCAAAACTAATTAAATCCAGCGCGCTTCTTGCTCTTGGCGCGAGCATCTCCCAGTAACGCAGGCCGGGTATAGCTGAGTCCGAATCGGCCTGACGAAAATTGGCAACCAAGTCTTTCATCTGACCGCCTTGAGCCAGGTAGGTCGTCACAAGCGATCCTGCAGACGATCCGACATAAGTCTGAACGGATTTCACTTCACCTGGATCAAATGGTGTTTCAAATTCATCGACGAGCGAACCCGTAAAGCGAAAACCTCGCTGTTCCAACGCCATGGCAACACCCATGTGAAACGCCGCTGCCTTCACAGCACCGCCACTACAAACAAAGCCAATTTTCTTTTTTTTAGTTAAATCGATTGCTGACACTAAAACTTATCATCGTCTGACATTTGACATTTTTGCAACTGTCTAAGACGATAAGTAATAGTTTATTATAATAATTATGAAAAATTTTGAACAACTCCCCACCGATCAGAATCTTGAACCCAATGAAAAATGGATTGATCTTGTTGAATACTCAGCAAAATACGGCGTCTCTCAATCGACTCTGCGTCGCCGCATTCGCGCCAAGACCATCGCATTCAAATTACAACGCGGCAAATATTTATTGAAAGACTCCGAGGACACGCTGAGCTCTGCTCCGCTGTTTTACAGATCGCCACTCAGTCAATCGCTGAAAAGTGCAGCCGTTACAGAGCCTGCATCAGTGGCCGTTATCATAGAGCAACTGCAAGAAGAAAATAAAAAATTAAGAACTAAAGTCTCTGAACTTGAAACTTTAGTATCCATGTTTGAATCGCAAAAATAGTTGTTCGTGCCTAAAGCATGAGTCAAGCAAGCACTGAAAAAGCGCAAGAGTATTTTCAGCAGGGAAGCGAGTACCTCGCTCAAAAAAAATTTGCCGAGGCCGCCTCCATATTCGAACAGCTACACGAACAAGGTTTTTTATCTTCTGGACTCGAGCACAATTTAGCATTGTCTCTAGCTGAAACCGGAAAAACCGGTGAAGCCATTGCCCACTTCCACAACGCCATCGCACTTGATCGCTGGAACCAACAATATAGGCAAGATTTACAAATCGCGCAGGAGCGCGTGGCTTCATCTCAAGGAACAACATTGGCTCACCCCGTAGAATGGAGCCATTCCATTGCAAGCTACATCCGAGCAGGCGAATTTTTTTCCATTTTTTCCATCAGCCTTCTAATCACTTTAGGACTTTGGGCTTTTGAAAAGCTAAACAAAAAAAAACTTTTGGCCTGCCTTAGCGCAAACGTCGCACTCTTAGTCATTGCACTATTCGCAACACTCAGCTCAAGTGTTGCAACAATCAAAACTGAAACAAATTTATTATCAGCGCCCATACTCTCGGCCACACCAAACATGAAACTAGTTGCCGGCACTCGCGTTAGAATCATTCGCAGTAGCGGCAGCTTGTCTGAGGTGGAGCGCCCGGGAGGCTTTCGCGGTTGGGTGGAAAGCCAACATCTCGCTCCCTCTAATTTTTAGCAGGCCTCTCTCCAAACAACACAGTTCCTAGCCGCAAAAGAGTGGCGCCTTCTTCAATGGCAATTTCAAAATCTTCGCTAGTTCCCATACTCAGTCCTCTACCCGCAAGCAGCACATCACGAAGCGCGCTCACCTGCGAAAACTCGCGGCGCACCTCGGACTCGCCAATTTGAGAAAGAGGATCGGGAAATGCCATCAACCCTGCACACTGATCCAAAACGGAAAACTGCTCTGCAACCTCAATAAGCCGTAAGAGCTCATCACGAGAACGCGCCCCGCCTTTGTTTTGATTTTGACTTAAGTTCACTTGTAAAAAAAACTTTGGACATGGGCCGCCTTGCACGTCAGCCAATATTTCAATTTCTTTTGCGCGGCAAACCGAATGAACAACTGTTGCACATTTTTTAACATCTGGAATTTTTCGACTCTGAAGCGCACCCAAAAAATGCCACTCCACTCTTGTCTTTAAGGATGAAGACAAACCCTGAACCTTTTGTTCTAGTTCATGGAGGTAATTTTCCCCCAACGCTTTTGGAAAATTCGCCACCTTCAAGCAGCTTTCAATGTGGGCCAATGTTTGTTTTTTTGAAACCGCAACAATTGAAATATCCTGAGCCAGACGACCTGACTTTTGAGCTGCCAACGCTATTCGCTCATCAATATTTTGTATTAAATTCTGCACTGACTTCATACACTATTGAAAACCCAGATTCTCTGCGGTTTTTGCAAAATGCTCAACCGGTAAACCCATCACCGTATAATAGGAGCCATCCATGTTAGAAATGAATCGGAGTGCGCCACCTTGAGCCCCGTAAGCTCCGGCTTTATCCATGGGATCTCCTGTTTTGACATATGAACGAATTTCCTTAGGGCTCAGTTGACGAAAGGAAACCTTTGTTTCACAAATTAAATTTCCAGAGTCCTTTGGCGTTCCATTATAAAAATGAGCCAGACGATAGCCCGTATAAACGGTGTGCGTTTTTCCAGAAAGCTTAGAGAGCATTTTTTCAGCATCTTTAGCGTCCGACGGTTTCCCTAAAACCTCTTTTCCAAGCACAACAATGGTGTCGGCCACAATCAGACCATGCTTTGCGGGCCTGGAAACCACATTCGATGACAAACTAGAAAGTGCCGCGTTCCACTTAAACTCCAAACAATGGTGCAAATAATCGAGCGGATTTTGATGTTTTTCCCAACGGGGTTCATCTCCTGAAATAATTAATTTATCTATGCTTTCAAATAGATATGAGCATATCTCGCGCCGTCTAGGGCTGCTTGAGGCGACAAACAACTTGTCCCTTAGGTGATGTTGTGGTATCATTGCCCCTCGCTTATGACCATGTACGTCAAAAGCTAGTCTAACGCAAACTGCATTAGACGAAAAGACGCAGGGAGGTACGTTCCTTGGCTATGTTTAAAGTCGGCGACAATGCCGTATATCCTTCACACGGTGTAGGAGTAGTCCGTGGTATTCAAGAAAAGAATATCGGGGGCAAGAAAAAATACTTTTATATCCTTCAACTTCTGGAAAATGGCAGCACGATTTTGATTCCTACGGACAAAGTCAAAGACGTTGGTCTTCGCTCAATCATTTCTCCAACCGAAGTTGATAAGATCTACAAGATTCTACGCTCTAGCGAAGTTGCGGTCGATAACCAAACCTGGAATCGCCGTTATCGCGAATACATGGAGAAGATTAAAACAGGCAGTGTTTACGAGATTGCCGAAGTTCTCCGTGACCTTTATCGCTTAAAGAGCGACAAGGACCTGAGCTTTGGCGAGCGTAAAATGCTCGATACGGCCAAAAATCTATTGGTGAAAGAGCTATCTTTGGCTCAGAGAATCCAAGAAGAAACCGTAGAGACTCAGCTTAAAGAAATCTTCAACATTAACTAACTATCAGTTAGCATTTTAGCGCCGAGATTGGGACTTACCAATGCTCGGCGCTTTTGCATCCTAGACTTGATTCTCGAGGAAAAAAGAGGCAAGCTGCACGACGTCTGTTTTTACTTGCGCGCGTTTTTTGCGCAAGCCGTGCGGTGGCTGTAGCTCAGTTGGTTAGAGCGCCAGATTGTGATTCTGGATGTCGCGGGTTCAACTCCCGTCAGTCACCCCAAATTTAAATCGTTCGATAATCGTTGATAAATAAAACCATAAAAAAATCAGGGACTAAGATTCAATATCTTAGCTATTGTTTTTCACAAGCATGGTCACTGGAGGTCACTCAAGGTTGCTGACGGTTTCCTTTTTAGTCCCTGACCACTCACTGACTTTTGAAACAGATTTGTGAACGATCATCGTATTGTGTGGGGTACGTTCTTTTGTTTAGTTGAGTATATATGATGATTCCACACATTGAGGGTGATGCTTTACTGATCAAGCAACATACGGATGACAAAGTTAATGGACATTTAAAAATTAAACCAAAAACAGTTATTTTTGCTGGGAATGGCTGTGTAGAAGGTGGGGACCTACCACTATGCACAGTTCTTTCAGAAGAATACGGTCGAAAAATAACAACAGATCTTTCCGCATCTATGTGTGCAATATTGGCCCAAGAATTTAAAGAGAAAAAACTTTTCACGCTTAAAGATATTTCGGAAATCATAGCGAATGTGGGCTCTATTGATGACTACATGGGCTCCTACTACGAGTTCAGGAGTAAGCTTGCCAATGCATATCGTGAGGCATGTGAAAAAGATCAAATCAAATTGAGGAACTCCGAAGTTTTAGAAGCTGTTTTGAGCGGACAAGATCCCCGAGATGTTGGTGTAATCACAACCAACTGGGATCGTTGTTTCTGGGCAGACCAGCGATTCCCGAATGTGATTCAACTTCATGGAATATGTGATCAACTAGATAGCATCGTATTGCCATCAGAATTTGCGACCGATGAAAATCTAGCTGAAGTGTTAGATAGTCTTGGATTTAAAATTGAGGATAATAAAATTCGACAGCAGGTTTATCGATTGTTTCGTGGAGATTTCTGGCGTCCTTTAAATGCAGCTCTCCAAACAGCTGAATTTTGGCTATCAACCGCCGATCGTATTGTAGTGTGGGGTTTGGCTCTTCACCCGTACGATTCTGAAGTTTGTACTGCATTGAATCGATTAACAACCTTTTGTTCTGGAACAAGGCAGAAGGAGATTATTGTTATCAACCCTTCTCCCGAGGCCGTAGCACTTGCAAAAATTCTTCTTGAACCTGTGACCGGAACGTTTGCCCGTTACGAGGTTTAAAATTTTATTGCCCCCCCGTAGACCAAATCTGATTGGACACCACTAACTGCGGCGGCGGTACTCACGCAACTTACCAAGCTGCACTTGCATCATGTCCACCAAGGTGCTGGGAGTTACTTGAAATGCGGGCACTCGAATAAACAACCCCTCGAGCAAAGGTGCAGATACTCCCTTTCCATCAGAGTATTCTAACAATGAATTGTTGAAGTTTAGCGGATGAACAGATCTGTTGTCGGCCAGCATTCTACATGCTTCTTTTCCCTCCACCATTCTTAGTTGAAAATTTTCTGTCGAAAACTGACTGATAAAATCACGGGGATAGAATGCGAGCCATATCCGCATATTGCCAATTATCACTTCATATTTATGTTCATCTGACAATGGCTGTAAAAAGAGAGGGGGGCACTGAGTGGCGTTCAGAAACATTGAGCTTAAGTTGAAAAGCTTTACACTATTTTGATCGCGACCTTTGATTAAATTCTCCACCTCTACTTGTGTGTTTTTACTTGAGCCAAAAGCAATCAAGAGTTCTCCACAACTTTCGATTAACCTCGTAGCATGTCCCTTGGAGGCGGCTTCATCAGCACACTCCGCCAGCTCACGCCTGAAGAACCGATTAGTAATATCGTTGTTAAAGACACGTCGCTCAGCTTTAAGATCAAAGTCCTTACCCTGGCCAGTGGTTAGGATTTGAATTGTGTTTTTCCCTCTTTCGTGTTGACGAACTGTCCGCTCAAGCTGTTTCTTCATATCCGGATTTTTGATTAACTCATCATATTTTTGTGTAAGTCCAGCGTCTTTTTGCCTAATGGCTTCCACCACCGCGGAGTTTTTTTCACCCTCTTTTATTTCAACTATTGTCGTATTGGTGCCAGTTTCACCTATGAGAAGCAAGTCTCCATGTTGGATGCCCAGAGTTAAATCAGACACTAGTGCAAATACATCGTCGTTTTGATTATATTCTTGAGCACTTTCAAAATGAGATATGATGTTGTGTTCGAAAAGATTTTGAATCTTGGCATCGGGTCCATAAAACCTACGGATATCTACAATATCCATTTTTAAATGGGTCCAAACTACAGTATCCATAAGGCGCTGAAGAACTCTCAGTTTTCTGACTAGCAAGGGGGTTTTTGCAAAATCTTGAATTTTACAAATCTCAAGTTGTTTTTCAATCACTACTTCCTGTGCACTTTTCCAGCCTCGAAGAACCTGTCTGAAAAATTTCTGTATTGCCACTGGTGACTGTGTCTTAAGCGCAGCTTGTTCTTCAACGGACATGGATTTCCAACCATGGTGGCAGACCAGATCAGTAAGTATTTTGAACTCGTTTTGATTAAACATTTATGGCTAAATTTAGCTGGCTTTTAGTTTGTCCAATAAAGCTTGAGCATCCTCATGATCAGGAACTTCCGCTACTAATTTTTCGAGCTCCTTTGCGGCTTTTTTTTCATCGCCAGTTTCTAGAAGAATTTTTGCCTTGAGGAGACGAAGCTCTCGTTTGTGTTCAGCATGCTGCTCTCCACGTTTCCTAAGGCCTTGGTCGACCGTCTCTATCGCTAGGTCGAATGCGCGTTTTTGAATGTAGCACTCGGCTTTTTCTTTTAAGATGAGGAGAAACTGATTGAACTCATCTTCTTCATCGCAATGTTTAAAACAATCTAGAGCTGTATCAAATTTTCCTAGGCTTTTGTAGCAGATCCCTAGACCCGCATGAAGGGCTGGCAGATTAAACACCGAAACCAGGGATTCAAAGTGAGGAAGCGCTTCCGCATACATTTTTGAATCATAATACGCCTGAGCAAGTTCAATACGTACTCGTAGTTCCGGGTAATCCGAATAGACTGCATTCAGAAAGTTTACACGTTCTTGAGGAGAAACCTGGGAAAGGTCAGTATTTAAAAAACTCCTATACGCTTGAAGAGGTTTGGGCCCTCGGAAAAGAGTGTAGCACCAACCAAAAAGTAAAACAGTGCTAATGATTCCATGGAGCCAAGACGGCAATTCCTTAATTGGTCCTGCGACAACGCCGATGAAAATGAAAGCGGCCCAAGCGTGCCAGTTTGTCGGTCTCTTCAAAGAAAGTGGATTGTTTGGTTCAGTACCTGACTCTGAAACGGCTGCAACCGAACGTTGTTTTGTATCTAACCGCTGTTGATATCGAAATGGGCCGAGCCCACCGTAAGCATTTACGCCTCGAGGTCCCACGCTAATACGTGCGCCTTTAACGCCCGCACTAACGCCGAAGCCTCTTTTGCTCATATTTAATCTAACTCCAGGAAGAATTTTAATTGATTTACGAAAGCTGAATCCCATCAAGGCTTATCGTAAAATCTAAGCAAAGCATTAATCCTGAAAAAAAGAATTAAAGCGGTAGAAAAACTTAATTAACAAAATTTTAATATTTGAAGTATTGCGAAAAAATTGTGGCCATTCACAAGCAACGGGCTCCAAATAATTTAGAGCATTTACAATACTCAACCCATTGTTATGGTTGAGGGACTAATCTACCTAAGACTAACCTCCGGAAGTTTTTTGTTACACACCCTTTTCCCATCCTACATAGGATGCCAGCAACCGCTCCAAGACAAATGTCGGTGTTACATCGTCTTTTTCACACTGGGTTTTTAATTCTTTGATTAGAGCCTTTGGCAGACGAAAGGTAATGTTTTCCTTTTCTTTCCACTTATCCTGCTTCCTGGCGTCTTGGACAATGCCTTTTCTATCAGCCTTGAATTTATTCATATTCCTACCTTATCGGCATACACCTGATTTTCATAATGCTTTTGCATTACTTTTTTACTTGCAAACGCATTACACGCCGTGCCATGATGGAGCATGTCCAAACAAAAACGAGTTGGGGCCTACCTGAGGGTTTCCACCCAAGGGCAGGATACAGAACTCCAACGCCAAGACATCCAAAGGTTCCTGGAAGGTAGGGGATGGAACTCCGTCACCTACTATGAAGACAAGGCCTCTGGGAGCCATGGTGACAGAACGCAGCTTAAGTGGATGCTCACGGACGCCAGGCAGCGCCGCCTCGATGCAATTGTCTGTTGGAAAATGGATCGGCTGTTTCGATCTTTGAGGGACCTTGTTACAACACTCCAAGAATTTACTGACCTAGGCATTGAGTTCATCAGCATCCGTGACCAAATCGACATGAGCACAGCCTCGGGAAGACTTATGACTCATTTACTCGCGGCATTTGGAGAGTTTGAGCGATCTCTTTGCATTGAAAGAGTGAATGCTGGGCTCCAGGTGGCACGAAGCCGTGGAACCAAGCTGGGGCGCCCTAGACTTGTTGAGGCAGACAAAGTTTTGGAGCTTCGAAACCGCGGCATGAGCATGTCTCGCATCGCAACAGCTCTGAACATATCCAAATCTAGTGTTTCAAAATCCCTATCCTCACAGGTGTTGAAAAAACCTGTTGAAGAAGCTGATTCCATTGAAGCAGGGGAGCCAGAACAGATCGTTCAAAAAACAATAGATTTTGAAACCCCTAGATCGGAGGAAGAATGAATTACCTTAAAGAGTATAATTACCTTTTAGCGGAAACTTCTAAATGCTCCCCACAAGGGACCGATAATAATTTGAATATCATGACAAACGTGAAAAAAACCAACGCGGGAACTTCTACTATTCCCTTCAGAGAAATCCTGCGCTCGATAATGAGGGAGCGTCAATTAACCCTCAAGCAAGTGGCCGACCTTGCAGGTGTAAAAATTAGTACCATTCAGAACTGGACAGAGGGAAAAGCTCCTCACGACCTACAGGCAGTTGCTCGTCTTGCTACAGCCCTCGGCACATCCTTCAAGGGACTACTTTTGGGTGAACCTGAGAATATTTCTCAAGCTTCTTCAATTGGTGAACTATTTGAAGAGCAAGAATTGTTCGATGGTTACTTAAAAGTTACCGCCAAACGCCTAGTTCCTAGAAAGAGAAAGGAATAGGTATGAAACGTCGACGTCGATCTTCCAGTCTTGATCTTACGAGTAGTTCCTCCGTACTTCGACACTATCTAGAGAAACATATGCCCTTTGGGGAGAATCTTGAGCATGGCTACTACTTCAGTGGCCATCACTGGTGCGCCCTACCATTTTTTTTAAATGACATTGGTGCAACAAAACATATTTTTCCAAAGAAAAGTGTTTCGATATTTAACTTTGGAATTGAGTTATTAACCCCACCTGAAACTCTTCATCTAGAGGCCAAAAAATTTCACAAACTGAACGATTTACAGCGACTGCTTTACTCATGGGAAAGCGATCGTTGCCATGACCTACTTCGTGAAGGCAAAGTACCTAAACGAGAAATTTATCCAGCTAACTTGAAAGGAATTAAACTATGGACAGCATTCATAAGAGAAGTCTTGACTTCGGGTCCGATGGTCCTCGCCTTCAATGCCATCATATTCTACGGAGTATTTGTATACTTGCCGTGGCTACTGTTTTCACGACACTAAGCACAGGCTGCGCGACACAGAAAAAAGTTGAAGAGCCTGTGGTGGTTCACAACACTGCTCGTGAATCGAGCTCGTTGGTTAAAGTCTTTTTGAGCCCTGAAAATCTTACTCAAGGTGATTACCAAAGCATTCTTACAGGCCTTGTTCGATCCAAGCGGTTTTTGATCGTTGATCGAAGTGCTGGCCTAAATGCTGGGGAGCGAGAAAAAGCTTTTCAACATTTAGAGGGTGGAGAAGTTGGGTACAAGCTAGCGAAGAAGAAGAAACTAGAGGGAGCTGGTGGAGTAATCATTGCCAGTCAGAATTGTTTTAGAGAAGTGGGCATGCTGGAAGTTGTAATGAACTGCCAGCAAACGCTCAGTCTATATGATGTATCCTCTGCGCGCCTCCTACACTCTGTTGAAGTGAATACCAAAGGCAATACCATGAGCTGGAGAAAAGTAACTGCTCAGCTTGCATCGGAGATTCCTGACTTGTTAATTGCAGAGGAAATTCCGTTGCACATGCAGGAAGAGACCAACCCAGTCCATAAATGGCAGAATGAAATTGCACCGGAAGAGAATCGAACGCCGGCGAGTTTAGAAAATTAACAATGGGGGGGGTAGGGGTCATGAGTCTTTTGAAACGCCTTGGTGTTTGGAGCGGGGCATTTTTTTTTGCAACATTTTGCGTTCTCTTCCTTGTTTGTGAACAGAGCGCTCAAGCACAATTGACAAAATCCGAAGAAAACGAGCTTGCAATTCTCATTAAGCGTAAAGAAGAATATCAACGATATTTAGAATTAAAGGCTAAGGCAAATGAGAAATCGGCCCAGGTGCCGAATCCAGAGCCGACTGCCTATAAAGTGGGTTCTGCTCCTTGGGAAAAGGGTTCAACTGCCGGGGTCAAGGAGCATGGACCGTGGGAGTTATTCCAAATCGGAGATGAAATCAAATTGTGTTTTGAAAAAGGTAATTCAAAACCACTTGAGAGGAAATGTGAGACAGGTAATAGGGCGGCCTGTAATTACATAGTAAAATACTATGTGACCAAAAACTCGAACCCTAAAAAGGCTCAATATTTTTCCGCTCTTGCATGTCAGCAGGGAGAAATACAGGCATGCGACGCCTTACGCACTATCTTTAAGTTAAACGAAACAAACGAAGAAAAAGAACGATCTCGCTATGTAGAGTTAACGCGCAGTGCGCTCAATGCCAGCCAGAGTTCTAATCGGAAGGGGCAATCGTCAACAAAAAGAGAGCAGTTTTACAACGAATGTGTCGCGACAGGGAGTTGCACCAATCTACATGGGTCTTGCTATGGTGGTGACAAAAAATCGTGCTGGGCAGCCCTTCAATATGCCCAACAATTTAAGAAGGACCTTGACGAAGCAACCAGGTTTCTTGAAGTCCTTTGCAGGCTAGGCGAAGAGCAGACGTGTCCGCTGGTCGCCGATTATCATGCCTCCAAGGCCCAAGAAGCAAAGGAAGATGCAGCGTATGCGAAGAAAAAAGCTGAACTAGAACAAAAGCTTCAATACTACGAACAGACTCAACCCGCCATTAACAATGTTGATCTTGCGCCACTCAAAGCTTTGTCAGATTCATGGAACCAACAGGATAGACGACCCACCGGGGCGGCAGGACGTCGGCCTAGCATTAATTGCAAAACAAAGGCGGTCTCGCCACGTGGACATAGGACGGGTGTCTCATTTGAGACTGTATGTGACGAGGATTAACAATGAAGGCAAAAACATACTATAGGATTCTTCTGTTGCTACAGTGGCCAATTGTTATCGATATTGTGGTTCACATATTTAGTGGAGACCTCTCGAGAGTTACAAGCTCAGGAATCATACTTGCATGCCTACTCCTCGAAAAAGGAGTTGTTTTAAAGGAAGTAGATATGGAATTGGGTGGAGATTGGGACGGCTTTCCAATTCACCGCAAAGAGTAGACTTCTTTAAAACTAAACGTCTTGATTGATTCGTGGAATAGGCAACGCGCAAACACTCAAAAACAAAATCGTACAGATTGACAACAGACCCAAAAAAAGATGCGACAGGAGCTACTTACTACCAAACACGATGCAATTAGATTAATTCTCTGAAAGATCAAGGACGGTGTACATTGAATCCAAGTCCCAGCCTCTTCCAAGTTTTTCATTTACATTCAATGCATTTTTTAGAGCGCTCAACTCGTCATTAGAAAGAAGTAAACTGGACCTTGCCAGTTCAATAAGATCTTCGCTATCACTTCGAAATCGAGTGATCCCGTCATCAAATGGGCTCTTAATTGTTGATTTGTTTTTATTTTTTTGCACAACATCGAAGTTGTTAAGGTTAAGAGTGTTTTGTAATGCAGAAATTGCTTCCTTCCTAATTGTAGGTAAACGAGCTTGCCCCTTAACCCGAATGGGTACCCTCTTTACAAGCTTACGCAAGTCAGCTGGAGGCAACTTACTAAGCTCTGTTTCTTTTAGAAAATTTTCCAACCGCTCTGGCGACCATTTTTCTAATGTCGCTTTCTTGTACCCCATTATTAGTGGTTTCAGATAACGATCATAAGCTTCTTTTGATTCCCACATAGCGTCGCGAGATTTTAAATCTGCAAGTAGTACATCATTCAAAATAGGTCGCATTTTCTTTAGGTGAGTTAGCAACGGAACGAATGCTTCAAGCGAGTCTTTTTGATTGCCCGACTCTCGCAAGTAGGCACCCGCAAATTTAATCAGGATCCATATCAATGGAAAAACTTTAGATGTCGGTAAATTTGGCAGTTCGGTTCTTTTGGGCATTTAAGATTATCGGATTTTTTTCTTAAGTGCTTTAATTTATTGTCCATCGCATACGGAAAAATCCGACTTTGAATCGCAAAACGATATCAGCCAAAAAAAACCGATTGATATTCTATAAGCCACTCCAGATTTTTAGGAGGATTTATGAATTTAATAAACATAGAACAAATGCAAATATGGCTGAAAACAATTAGAGGAGGGCAATCGAACCATATCTTTCAGATCTTTGGAGACAGTGAAGCTGCAAAAAAACGCATTTTCCCACAGGTGCTAGTAGGTACTCTCGATGAAAGCCTTCCTGCCCTACGCCGAGCGAGTGCCCTTGGCGCAGGTATTTTTGTAGCTCCAAATGATTTTGAAGGCAACGAACGGAAAAAAGAGAAGTGCACTCGTTTTAATTCTGTTTGGGCAGACTTTGATGGAGTTGAAGAGCTCCCCAAGTTCCCAATTAAACCGCATATGATTATTAAAACTGCTAATGGTTTCCACGTGTACTGGAAGATACAAGCGAGTGATCCGAGGGAATTTGAGGCAATACAATCTGCAATCGCACATATGCTGGGCAGTGACCCATCAGTCAAAGATCCTAGCCGTGTGATGAGACTAGCTGGGTTTCCACACCAAAAGGATCCGAGCTCCCCCAAAGAAACCTTGGTTTTATCAATTGGCGAGCACCCAGAATATTCTCTAGTGCAAGTGAAGAACGCATTTAAAGTTATCCCAATGACTAAAGTGAAAAATGCCATCTCAAAAATGAATGGGCGTCATAAAGAATCATATAAAAGTTTTATGAGGTGGGTTAAAAAACAAGATTTTCGCGAGGGCGCACAGAACTCCCATGGTGGGCGAAACAATGTGGCAATGAAAATTGCCCGCGAATGCGAATCACTTAAGCTTTCAGAAGAACAAATTAACGAAATAAAAGAGTTACTTATTTCTCTTTCGGGGCTGCCAGCAAAGGAGGTCGACCAAGTTTTCAAAGCGCAAAATGGAAAAGATTTCAAAGTTTTCTATGGCCCCAAGGGAAACATGTGCCCAGCTGACGTTGCAGATTTGTTTTTAGAAAGCGAAGATTTAATTTCGAATGGCCTTCGGAGCATCCATTATTTAAACGGGAATTTTTACATTTACAATAAAAATGACTTGCTATACAGAGGGGTTTCCCCGCTAGATTTTTCTCTAACAGTAACAGAATTTATCAAAACCAATCCCGAGCTTCGCAAAAAATCAAAAAACTCATTTATCAGTGATGTCGTTACGAATGTTAAATCCACCATAAGGCTCCCCGAGCAAACAGAATTCTCTACGTTTGTTGGTGAAGACCCATGGCAGGGTGATCACCTAATCCCTTTAAAGAATGGACTTTTGAATTTAACCGACTTGGTTAGAGGCAAGGAACCAAGACTTCGAGACCATACACCAGCTTTTTTTAATTCCTATGTACTGCCGATTAACTATGTTGTTGGCGCCCAATGCCCCTTATTTCTAAAGTTTTTGGAGCAGGCACTGCCAGACGAGGATTCAAGAAAACAGAGTCAAGAATGGATCGGCTCTCACTTCATTCGATCAAGGGCAAATGTTGTACAACATTTTATGCTTCTACATGGAGAGGGTGGCAATGGAAAATCAGTACTCTGTTGCGTCCACCGCACTCTCCTTGGCTTTTCAAATGTATCCGGCTTGGCAATTGAAGGCTTTAGCCAAAAGAGTAGGTTTGAGATTGCACAAACTGTCGGCAAGATCGCCAACATTTCAGAAGAAATTGGCGAATTGGCGCGAGCTGATGAGGCAGGGTTGAAAAATTATACCGGAGGTGGCACTGTAACTGTTGAAAGGAAGCATCAGCAACCTTTTTCGTTTCTACCAACGGCAAAACTGACATTCGCCACCAACAATTTACCCCGCTTCACAGATAGGTCTGACGGGTTATGGCGACGAATGCTATTGCTGCACTTCCCAAATCAGTTCCTTGATCCATCAAAACAAAACAAAAACTTAGTGTCAGATCAATATTGGATTGAAAGCGGTGAGCTACCGGGGATCTTGAATTGGGCTTTGGAGGGAGCAACGCGATTTTTGAAACAAGGCCATTTCACTATGCCAGCGGCTTCGAACGCCATGATTAACGAGTACAAGCTTGAATCAAACCCAGCCAGAACGTTTCTGCTAGAATTTTGCTTTGAAGCTCCTGAATACAAATTACCAACTAGCTCTCTATTCTCGTACTACAAAGATTGGTGCCACGAGCACGGCTATCATCACTTAAACATAGATAATTTTAACAAAGAGGTGGTGAAGGCATACAAACGTGTCATCAAACACAAGAATCCGATTAGTGTATGCGGGATCAAATCACGTTGCTGGGAGGGTATCAATTACAAACGCCTCTAACTGGAACGGCACGGAACGCCTAATATTATAAAGATTAGATTTTAGAATCTAATGTCTCTCTCGTATATGTGAAATTTAAAAATAGCACATAGGCCGTTCCACCGTTCCGTTTCAAAAAGGTTCAAATAGTTGATCTGAATTTATTATGGAATATGAAAAATCAAAACTCGTCGGTGCCACGTGGCTACGCACGAAAGAAGTTGCACGTTACCTGGGCACTACTGTTGGTGCAGTAAAGAACCTCACCTTTAGAAGAATCTTGGTCCCACGGAAACTAGGACGTAGCAATTATTATAAAAAAGAGGAGATCGACAGAATGCTTGAGCTGTCGGTGAGAAAGTATGCCAGTCACTGAATATCAAAAGGATGGAATAACGTTTTACAAAATTCGGGTTGATCTGGTCAGTCGAAAAATAGCTGGCTTAAGAATTCAACGAGTCAGGGAGGCCATCAAAACAGAAAAACAAGCTTGTGATTTAGAGCAGCAGCTATTCAAACAGGCAGTGAAAGAACTTACAATCAAAGAGGAGCAAGGGTATGCCTGGAACCAGGTGGTCGACGCGTGGGAGGTTGGAATGCGAAATGGTTTGGGATTAACCAAACCCATTCTTTCAACAACCATTGCAGACAGCATTGCTGTCTTAAAAAACCACACACATGATTGGATGAAGGTACCTGCATCCCAAATCACACCAACAATGGCACGACGACTTCTTCTTATAGATATACCCAACAAGGGTTTGTCATATAGCCGAGCAAAAGCTCTGAAGTATTCTATACAGCAAGCCTTCACATTCGGCTTGGATTCTAGAATGATACCCGGCAACTTGAGATCACCAGTTGAAGGAATTGCGCTGAAAAAGGAATTGGTTGTCAGGGAGCCAGAAATTTTAAACATCAATCAAGTTAGAGAGCTATTACGTTTGGCCAAACAGGAGGATCATGAATTCTATCCAGTATGGTTATTGGCTTTTATGACCGGTATGCGCAGCGGAGAACTCTATGCGCTCGAATGGTCTGACATGGACTGGGAAAACAAAATGATTACCGTTTCAAAAAGCTACAATAAACGATTGAAGGGAAATAAAAGCACAAAGAATGGGGATTGGAGGCGTGTGCCGATAAATGCTGAGCTGTTCAATTTTTTATCTGAGCGTCGTCGTTCGCATCCAAACGATCTTCATATTCTTCCACGTCTCGAAAAATGGGAGCGTGGAGAAGCAGCGAAGCCCCTCAGAGAATTTTGTGAGGCACATGGACTTCCATCAATACGCCTCCACACCACACGAGCCTGTTTCGCCACAATGATGCTTCAAGCAGGAAGCCCCGCCCTAGTGGTTCGAAAAATTGGTGGTTGGAAAGAGGAAAAGGTAATGAATAGATACATAAGGTTAGCGGGTGTTGATGTTAGTGGCGCAACGGAGGCTATTTCGACAGTTCTTTGTTAGCCACTCGCTGACTGTACGCCAAAAGTTCTGGCAGTATATTCACTTTTTCCATGGCCTTAGCTCGTCGAAGAATTTGATTTCTGGTCGCAAATATATTTTTTGTAATCGGCATACTTATTTCAGCAGCAACAAAGGTCAGATATTTAGAAGCAAAGAGATGCATATTCATGATCTCCTCTTCCAACGATCCTGGCAACTGCTTAATTCGGCGCTCAGAATGAATTGCTCCGGTGTATAGACGTGCTTCAATAATATCGGTTATCAAATAACCTTCAATTAAATCTTCTCCGTTTCTATTGAAAACCTGCATCTGCGGGGTCTTAGGCAACGGTACACTGAAAAAAGTACTAAGTGTGTTTTGAAACTTTTTAAAATCTGTGTCTTCTTCTAGCAAGGATGAAACAGCTTCAAGCAAAGCATCGAAATAAAATAACTCACCTTTAAAACAGAATTGACGCAATCGAGTTAAGTAACTCTCCAAATAAATTTCATCAAACCCAAAATGGAACCGTTCTCCCGTAGCATCTGCTACAATATTCATTGAAATTTTATGTTCTTTTTTTTCTAGACGACCGTAAAACGGGTGTTGCTCTAGGCCGTTGCAAAAAAACAAGAATTCTTCGAGCCTCTGCAGTGGCCTTGGTTCAAATTTATATTTCAACATCGACCTCTACGCGGCATCGTCTATGATTTTCACACGTTTCTTAATGTGTGCTTTCCTTAGCTGATCCTGCAAACAAGCTTCCAGTGCAACTGTTTGAGAAAATCCTGCTTTCTTGGCGTAGCGAACCGCCGCTTGAGCGCTTACAAATGTGCGGCCTTTTTCAATCTCGCAAAGTGCTGCTTTGGATATGCCCAGTTTTTTTGCCATTTCCACCTGGCTAAGGTCAAGCGTTGTGCGGATTCCTAGCATGAAGGTGGCAAATGTAAATGGACCATGGGTCTTTTCAAAAACCTGGCTTGCTTCTTTAATACTCATGCTTATTGACCTCCTGGACACCGACGAGAACAATATTCCCGCTGTCCGTTTCCTCATAAATAACTCGATACGCTTTGCTTAAACGCACAGAGCGCTGGCCTTTGCGATCGCCCTTGAGGGGTTCATCGTGGTAGCCAACATATTTTCTGCTTGCTCGAATTCCATCTAGCTCAACTGTTTTCACCCAAGCATAGTAAGCAGCAGCAATGTGCTTGGGCAGCTTTTTAATTTGTTTTTCAGCAAACTTCGTTGCCCAAACTTTACTCGGCTTTTCCACCATTTAAATGGTACAGCAATTTACTGTACCAAGTCAATACATTTAAGATCTTCCCTTCCCCGCCCATTTTTGCTATTTAAATATGCAGGATGATTGACATTGGGTCAGTCACCCCAATTTTGAAATCTATAAAATTTCATTTTTGGGTAAATAATCAAAATCTATAACAAATACTTTCAATGAGTTACTTCGGTCACTTCTCTTGATCATCACTCTACATCACTAGAAATCACTGCCCCTGGTGTCGCGCTGGTGTCCGTCTGGTGTCGGACAAATTATCGTATCTTCAAAAAACATCATAAGCGGAGTTCTCAAGTGAGATGTATTCGGACAAGAGTTGAGTGGCTGTGCATGACTGAAGACGGGTTATCGCAGGATACTTAATTTTGATCTCATTTTGCTTAAGGGGACTCAGTTGGTAGCCCGTTCCAATGATTTTTACTGATTCCTGCTTCTGTGTAAAATCAAAGCCCAGCAAAGCCATATTTAAATCATGGTAGCCAAATCCAAGGAAAAGAATTCTGGAAGCCTCAGAAAGTATGCTCTTCGCATCTTCGTTTAATGAATGATTTTCGTAAATGATCTTTAAATTGGCGCTGCCGAATTTCTTTAAGCCTTCTTTAAATTGATATTGAACGCTTTGGCGCTCGATATCATCACCTCTAAAAAACCGTCTGTCTGGATAATTGGGCGCGTCTCCATAATTAAATGGCTCGCGATGAAGTGGCAATTTTATAAAGCTTTCTCCAGGCAGTTCAGGAAGTCGCCCATGAATATGATAGATTTTTAATTCGCCGAGTTTCTTAAACGCTTGTTCTGTGGTTATTTTGCAATGTTTTATCAAATAACGCGCCCAATAGAACTCAAGGGATCGATCGTAATTAAATGTGACGATTCCGAAGGATTCAAACTTCTCGGTAGTAATCGCATGAGTCAAAATACGATACAGATGGTCTTTGGAGTCAGAAAAAGCGTCCACCTTTTCTTTATTTGAAAGTATTTGAGCAATGGCTGACTTAACCAGCCCATTGTATTCTTTATGTTGATTTAAATAGCTGTCGATTGAAGTTGGTTGAATAGCGTCAATGGAATCCAAAAAATCTTGGGATTGTAGATCTTTTTCAGCCTTAACAAGGGATTTGATTTCTTGAATCAAAGTGGAGCCAGAAGGGAAGCCATATTCCATGCTAACCCCTGCCCCCAAAACTAAAATCGTTTTCCCCGCCATTGCTCTCAAATACCAAAGTATGAGCAGACAATCGAGAACAACTGAAGCGACAAATAGGGCAAAATAAAAAGTTATGAAAATCAGCTAATCTTGTTAACTTTATTGGAAAGTAGTTAAAAACATTGGGCTTTTTTATGGCGCGGTTGATTTTAAGGGATTATTTATGAAGCGGGTAATTTTTTCGACAATCTCTGCGTCACCTTCAGTATGTGCTATCTCGATAAGTATCACGCCATTCTTCTTTGATAAGGTTCGTTTTCGTTGGTCTCTTTTTTGTGTTTCTTTAAACCCCTGTTGACCACCAAAAAATGAGACGGGCTTAAAGTGCTGTGCCCCATGCCATTCCACTGCGATGTTAAGCTCTTCGGAGTAAAAGTCATATCGCAGTCTACCAAGAAAGTAAGGAGTTACTTCTCGCTTCCAGTTTCCGAAAGGAAATGTGCTTTGTAAAAGGTAGAACATTCTTGACTCTGAAACCTTCTGACTACCTTTATCTGGCACATTAAGTTTCTTTCGGAGTATTGCATCGGCGGTATCGCGAATAACCCTTGATTTATGGAGGTTGTAATCAAGCGGATTGCCCCCGTGTTCCCAATAGAAAGCAGGATATCTATTAAAATATCTGTTAGTTGATTTCACGATATAGCGGCTGTCTTTTGGCTGCCAGTTTGAATAGTTTAAGAAGCCCGATTTATAGTTAGAATTTTTTAAATTCGTAATTGCAAAAGGAGATTTAGACCTGCGGGTTCTTTTTAAGAATGCCTTATTTTCATTTTCTATATATTTATAAAACCAATCACTAGAATTGTTGCTAAGTTTGTCACAAGCGGCAATAACCAGATCTTCCATTGATCTGTCTTCTAGTATTCGAGCCACAAGGTTTGACCTCTGGGAATGAGATTTAAACGAGTCTTCGAGTCGCTTATTAGAGACATTCCCCTTACCTCCCCGCGAAGAAAAGATTCTGGATACAACTATATTTGGAATCAATTTTTTGTCCGCATAAAGAAGCCCAACAAAATTTGAAAGTGTCTCTGTGGATAAAAAATTTACCCATTTAGGCAATTGTTTTTGTAGTGAATCGTGTTTTTTTTGAATAGCGAGACTGTCCAAGTAGGTATGAGCAAGAATGCCGATAGCATACTGTGATATTTCCTCCAAACTAGAGTTTAAATGAACGGTCTTCCAATTGTCGCAAAGCTCATAACGGTCGTGGGAGTCCTTGATTAGTGGAAGGCGTTTTAACAGTTTAGAAAATTTAACTTCAATTGAAGAAAATTTGTCTAGGAACATTAAATTAACAAATTCAGTCCATTCTTCATACAAAAGTGACAGTAGGAGCTGTAGTTTACCGCGGGACTCTTTAAGCATTAGATTTAGATCGGTCTCAATTTTAGTTTGCAGTGGCTTAACAGCCCCCCAGATTGTCCTTGAGAGTTTTTTGATGTCCTTCGCTTCAAGATTGATTGAGCTGCTGTAATAAGAGCGGTCAAATGGCTTGTCTAGAAACTTGCCCATTACGACCGCTATTGCATTTGAAATGCCTACCTTTAATTTAGCATCATTTCCCAAAAGCTTTAATGCAGACCCCACGTCCAATCGTTTAAGAATAGCGGGACTATACTTGAAAACGAGTTGATTAACATATTGGTCGGTCCAGAGGTTAATTCTCAGTGCGTATATGGATTCTTCATCAAATGGGGCACTATGTTCTAGGAATTTTGCACATTTATTTAGTTTGGATTTGGGGCTGGATTTAATGAAGCTCGTTCTGAAGCCCATGCCCATTGTTCCAGACATATTCGCCTCTTCTTTTTCAAGCTGCTTGTTTTGAAAATTGAAAACTATAGCCCTAATCAAGTGCTTAATGAAATAGTGCTCAAGTTCAGAATTGGCATAACGATTTCCCATTTAAGATAACTTTATACGATTTGATTACCTAAATAATATCCCCAAACTCTAAAAAAATGATTTTGTGGGCTTGATTTTCAATGTCACCGATAAGGCTGTAACCCCGTGGGGTCACTTAGGAGGAATTATGGCAAACGAATTGAACCAGAGCCTCAAAGCTCAAATTAGGGAAGTTTACTTTAAAACCAGGAGCATCAAAGCAGCTACGAGGGAGAGCGGGGTCTCCAGAAACACAATACGGAAGCTTTTGCGATCTGAAGGGCTTAGTTTGGGCAAATACCCATCGAAGCATCTTAATCATGCTCCTGGAGGTATTGTGACTCATAATAAGCCATCTGAGAAGGCGGATTTGTCGGCGGTGGATTTTGAGTTTCTTGAACGCTTATTTGAACTAGGTAAAGATCGCCCAGAAACTCTGAACTTTAAAGACCACGTTCTAAAACTCACCAAAGCCGTAGCTGTGGAGCTTGGAATATCAACAACGACTGATCAACTTCGACTCCAATGTGGAATCGAGCAAATGTTGATCTACCGAAGATTCTATATGAAATCTTTAAAAGCTTCGGACCAGAGTTATGAGGGACCATTTGTGAGGGCACACGACAAGTTGGCTCGTGCGGTTGACCAGTGGACGCTTACCTCTCATCGAGCATTGGAGTTGTTCTTGCGGATTCTGAGAGAGCTTGAGGTTAGAAACGGGAAAATGCCCCATGACTTTGGTCGAAACAATGTATTCGTGAATCAATCAGAGATTCATCTCCAACAAAACAATGTTTAAGTTATCAATTGTGTCAAAGTGAAACTATTTGGAAAGCCAGCCCTTGATCTTTGAAAGCATACCTTCAGAAGGAAGATTTCATTCAAATTCCGCTTTATCTGAAGCGACCCAGCTTCCATTCTTAGTTATCCAGTAGACTCTTTCCCCATCCTTTTCCATATATAGCTTAAGTGGCGGGATGTTGATTTTTTGTAGGAGTAAGGGGTCGGTGTATTGCGCTGGATGAGATCCACCCTTTGGTGCTATTTGCAGTGTGCTTTAAGAGAAATAAAAGCTTTATTGTGCCTAAAGGACAACATGTTGTTGGCTGGGCTTTCTTTCACCCCACTCCTGTCAGATTGGAAAAAAGTACGCTCAGCATCTTTTAAATATCCACATGAAAGCATGGTGCCCGTTTTAAGGTCAAAAAATGCTAAAGTACACTTGTAATCATTACCCGGAGTTTCAAAAAATTTCCTGTTAGCGGGTCCATCACTAGTAAAAGAAAATTTTTGTTCAACCGTGTACTTAGTAGATCCCTTGTTGATGTCCTCAATTTCAATCTTACATAGGGCCGTATCGGCCTGTGCGTACTGAGATAAAATTATCGCGAATATAAAGGCTATTTTTTTCATGATCCTACTATATCGTAAAAATTCTTTAAATCTTTAGCATTTGTTGTTCTTGCTAAAAACCATCGAGCTGACAGTGGACTTAGTGTCGAATAACTCATAAAATGAATTTGCATGAGATCAAACTCCACACTCTTAGTACTTCTTTTGAGCATAAGTTCTATACCCGCATATTCAGTAACCTACGATTGCAAGGTTACAAAGAAGACTAATGGCGAAATAGATTACGCGAAGGGTGATTTAGAAAAACGAAAGTTTTCAATTCTACTAGAAGAGACCGCTAAGCACGCAACAGTTTCTCGGTGTTCGTTTTCGTCCTCCGAGAACAAAGTAACGTGTGATAAATATGCTGTTGATAAGATTCAAGAAGACAAAATTGTAGGTATTAAAAAATACTATGTTTTTAACGCTCAATTTGATTTTCAATTATTTTCGAGCCTTTCGGGTCTTGAAAATAACGGTCGTGGCGACATTTCTTTTTCAAAGTGCCAAGTAATCTCACCGTAAAACCACTACTACAAAATAGCTGAAATTTGTTAGGTCTGCGTGAGGCAGTATTTGCTGCTTTTGTGATTTCTCGTGCATATTCGCGTTGTTTTTATTACTGAGCCCTGTATGCAAGAATAAGCCGAACGCAGCGATGAATTCTACCCTCTATAAGGTCAGGCTTGAACAGTCCTATTTCCATCTCAATCTTGGGGCTTAGGTAGTTGAACTTGAGTTAAAACCGCTTGAATTAATAATTCTTGTTTTTTCAGGTCCTGGGGTTCAGCAAGAGCCGAATTAAAAAGTGCGAACAATTCAGGATATTCAACAGCAATCCGTTTGAGCGCTCTCTTTGGGCCAGGATATCGCTCATCTTGTAAAAGGAAGAGATCCTCCAAGATAGAAAATAGACTCCAAATTTTTCTATAGTTTCCTTCGACGTCATTGCGCTTGGCCCGAGCAATCATTTTCTCGTACCAAAAAATTCGAGCCACTTTCTCATCGGGCGGCAACGGTTTCGGTGGCGTTTCCAACAAAACTTTCAATGCCTTGATAAAATCAGTACAAAGCGTGTCTCGTTCAAACAGAACAATTCCATCAGCCATGTAGAGGTGGTTTTCACCTGGATTTTGTATTTCGCTTTCGGGAAAAACAAATACATCAAGCCAAACCGATTCATCCTTTCGGACTATTCTAAATTTTTCACCAGACTCCCTAATACCAAGCACATCGTAGTCGGACTCAGGGCCCGCCTCACCACGAGCGTGCGAGCCATAGAGAATGGCCGAGTGGCATTGATGGTTGGATTTTAATTCGTGAATAAGTTTAGTGAGAATTTTGTCGCTCATTTACTGCACCTATACTCCCACCAGTGGCTTTGGCGCGAGGTCTCGATGTTTGTGGCTAAGAATTTTGCTTTGCCCGTTGAGTTCAGCCAATAGCTTCAGCTCTATTGCATATCCTTGAACAGCTTGAATTTCTTGAATGCCATCAACATGCATTTTTCTTGATTTGAACTCTGGAATGTCTTTGGCCTTGACTCGAGCCTCATCAAAAGAGCTTGCAGCAACAAAAAAATTCACATGAGACTCATACAACCCATCGCAAACTTCGGAATCATAAAACCCACAGTGTATTAAAAATAATTTCACTTCATCACCTCAACTTATTCCTTCATAACATCGACGATGCATTATTAAAAAGTATGCTTTTGAAATGGTATATGTATAAATAATTTCAATATTTTAAGTTATAAAATTAACAAAATTGGTAATTATAAGCTTCTATTTTAATTATTTTGACCTATCGAGTCAAAAACGGTTAATATACACCTTCTTTTGTGAGCACCAACCCTCACAGAAGGAGAATTTATGAAAACATCAATCTACAAACTAATCACGCTAAGCTTAGTCGCTTTTGCGTCCTCAACCAGCTTTGCCGACAACGCAAGACGCATGGGAGGACAAGACAGTGGCGGAGGAAACACCGTCAAGCTCAGCACCGCAAACGATGTTAAGCGCGCACTAGAAATCAGTCGAAAGTATTTGGCAGACACTTTTGGCAATGCATTGACAATGAATCGAGATCAAAAAATCTGGAACCCAGAAGACGAACAACTTGCCTATAAACTATGGCGCTACCGTGATGACACCGCAAAAAAGCACATCATTAAATACACCACCATCCTCACGGATGCCGTGCCTTGTTTAGACGAACAAGGTACTCGTGTAGACGCTTCCACAACTATTGGCAAAATTGGCGCAGACATTTGCGTAGACATTGAACGACTACAAGTCATTCCCCGGCATTCTCTTGTGGCTGAAATTTCAGGGCTGCTCTTTCACGAAGTCGCGCATCAGTTTGGAGCAGGTGAAGAACAAGCTTCGCGTATGCAAAAAACTTTTTTAGCCGCTTACGATAAAGCCAACATCTTCTCTGGTAGGGGAGCTTCGAGCTTTCACACTAGAAGTGCCTTGTTTTCGATTCACACAGCATTGTTTCTTCGTTGGGACCCCTGGTCAACAGACGACAACGGCAACAAAAAAACCGAGTTCTACCCAACCAACCCTGGGACTAAGGAGTATTTGAATTTTTGCATGTCAGCAGAGAGCATTGTCGAAAACGCACTTAGCGTAAACCGTGCCTTAATGGAAAACGAGCAAATGATTCAGCCAATATTTAGTGAAGAAATGAGCCGTGAATTAGCAGACATCAAAAGTCAGCTTTTTGATCAGAACATAAAAATTCGGGAGCAATGCAAAGAGTTTAAGCCTTTAAGCTTTGACCAACTAGCCTTGCGCAAATTTGAAATGAGAGCCATGGATGTCATTTCAAAAGCTCAAAAATTGATTGCTGAATAATAAAAAACAACGCGCGCAACATGGCCACTAGGAATGCCTGTCATTTCTAGTGGCCTGTTCTTTTTCACAACAACACCACATTAAAATCACAACACTTTTGATTTAGCTAATCTTAAACCAATCAATATTCAAACAGGCTAGCGCCTCAGAGTCAGAATCCTTAACAACCGTGCTGAAGGAATCAATCCACTCAAGAATCATTTTCCTAATTTTAGGAATGTCACTAGCGGCAAGGGACACGGGGCTTGTATAGAACAACTCTTCCTCATCGGCACCAACTCCACGGCTCAGCGCTTTCATTCTCCAATTTGAGTGATGGCGTAAAATCATAGAGGAGTTTGAGCCAAGATGAGTTGTGCGAGGACCCATTTTAATTTTATTCCCATCCTCTACACACAATGAGTGCTCAATTAAAAAGTCCAACACAGGCTTTAATTTTGAGCGAGGAATTTGAAAATGCCTTGAGAGTGCCTCAAGTGAATTCAGCTCAGGAACCGATGTGGCCAAGCGCATGGCACTATACAACCATGACGAATAAAACTCCGAGGCCGCCGCTGGCGTGAGCTTTTTGTCAGCATTCACTCTGTTCTGCAAATCCATATCGCGGGTTTTTATTTCATCAAGCTGAGTTTTGAAATGTGCCTTCAAACGATGCGTACCTGCGCGTGCAAGCTGAACTTGCAACACAAAGTACTTCGTCTCCAATTCATTGTGACCAATATATTCACTCAAATCATAGGCTTGCTCTAAAGTGAGGTCACGTGAGCCACGAAGAATCTGGCTAATCAAAACGGAGTTCACCCGAAGATGCCTAGCCATCTGCAAAGCTTGACCCCGACCATTGCGTGGCAAAGAGGCAATCCAAGCAATCAGGTACGCCTTGTAATCGTGAGTATCAAAAAGTTTCATGGTTTAACCAAACAAATATTAACAACAACGCTAATAATAAACTACTGTTTAAATTAGTTTCATGAGATGGCTTACTTGTAAAATGACCGTGTTTCATTAAACTTATCATCATCAACTAAAAAGGAGATTACACAAATGAAACGTTTATCTGCATTATTGTTAGCCGCTAGTCTGTGGGGCGCAAGCTCATACGCTGGCGGAGATTCACACAACCAGCACGCAGCGGTCTTCACAGGGGTCACCGTAGCCAGCGGGCACGCAGGATTTACCCTTGGCGCTGACTACGAATACATGCCCGATGCTTGGGGCAAAACCTACGGCCTCATTGGAATTGTCGATTTTGTTTTAGGCAAACCAACCCAAAGCATTTTAGCCGTTGGCGGAACCTGGCATCCTATGGACGCATTAAGAGTCGTTTTAGCTCCAGGAGTGGAAATGGCAGGAGGCCACAGCGCAGGATTGCTAAGAATTGGAACGAATTACGATTTTCACTTTGATACCTGTTCAGTGTCACCCACACTCAACCTGGACATTGTTGGAGGCCACATTGCTACAGTCATTGGCGTAGCCTTTGGCATGGGCTTCTAAGAATTGTCTTTGCAAAGATTATTGCAATCACTTTGTTAACTGACTAATAAGGCCTTCAGAACAAACTGGAGGCCTTATGAAAAGAATATCTCTTAAATCAATCGCTTTAATTTTCTCTCTGAATTCAGCATCAACATTCGCTTTAGATACAAACACAAAAGAAGAGAGCCGTTTCGGCACAAGCACACACTGTGCAGAAGAAGCTGCCATGTTTGCCACCAGAGAAGTTCTTAAACTTCTTGCCGACGAATATCCAATACATATAGGCCTTCACAACCTCAACAATGCTGTTTACAGTATCAGTACCAAAATTGTTTCCATTGAAAACACCAGCCCAGAGGACAAGTTAAAAGATTTTAGAGCCGTTCAATCGTTCAAAGTCGTAATTGAAGGAGCACTATCTACAACAGGAAGTACTGCAGGGGCTTCAAAAGATTTTTATGACGTTACCTTAAAGCTAAAGGATAACGGAACACGAATGCGCTGGACCTGCGAACCCGAAGGCCAAATTGACGTTAAAGAAGTCACTAAATTTTAATTGCTGACTTCTTTTGAATTGAACGATTCAACTCAAATATTAAGGCGCCGTAATTCGTCGAATCTTGAAATTGCGGCCCTTCATTCTTAACGAACTCAATTTCACGGCACTACCCTCGCTTGGCGACTTTTGCTCTGTAGAGCCTACGAATTCAACGTAGCGGTCAAAGTCCTCTACAATGTAGTCATCGAGGTTAAACGGAGGCTCAACCCTCCCTGACAATGTGAGCCACGCTGTGGGCTGATTTGGGTAAGCAAAGTCCAATAAAAACAACGAAATAGCAAAAAGCGCCAAATATCTGACTCTCACTAAAGAGATATCGGATTTTTGACGCTTTTACTTAAGTAGGCGTTTTCCTAAGTCGCAGCTCAAATTAAGGAGCCGAAATAGAGAAAGTCACTGTATCGCTAAAGGTACCAGCCAAAGCTGTTGGTTTACCCGTAAAGGACACCTTCACGTTTTGCGAGTTCGAAGCAGGTGAACTTAGTGTGGATGAGGTAAACAACGTCTGAGCTGAAGTGGTGAGTGAGGTTAAGCTGCCAGCACCGTATTTCACTTGGTAGGAAACTTCATCGACTGTGCCATTTTTCAACTTACCGTTGTTTGCCGATGTTGCTTGGATTTTATAACCAGCAGGATCGTTAGATTCTTCAAGAACATCTGCAACGCTCTTAAGCGATTCACCAGCTAAGATGTTCAAGGTTGTATTATTTGTGCCGTCTGGGGTGATAGTGATGTTGTAGGTAGCGGTCACGGTACCAGACAATGTTAAGTTGCCAGTGCTAGCAGCAAAGCTAACAGAAGCCATCAAGCCCAACAAACCAAGAAGTTTATTCATTTTCATATGCAGTCCCTCCAAAAAATATTGTAGTACACCTTTCCACTGCAGACACCGTGCCATTAATATTTGGTTAATATTACTGACAAAATTATTTCACTAGCTGTCCAATTTTTAGACACTCCTCAAACCTTTTGCGGCCATGCGCCCCTTGAGAATTGTTGACGTCAGACTAAACTAGCGGAATGCCTAAATTTTCCAAACGCTTACGTGCACTAGTAGTTCTCGCTCTCCTGCACACAGCCCAAAACTCTTATGGATTTAAAGTCTCTCCAATGATTGTGAGTTTTGATCCGCAGGGTCCAGGCGCAACAAAATCGGTTCAAATAGAGAACCCTGGGGACAGCATGGTCACCATAGAATTGACGGCTTTCTCTCGCGCGCATGAGGAATCCGGTAAAGAAGTCCGCAAAGACACCGAGGACTTCACCATTTACCCCGAGCAGCTATCTTTAAAACCCAAAGAAAAAAGAAGCATCCGAATGACTTATATTGGCAACTCCGCACTAACTGAGGAAAAACCGTATCGCCTAGTCATCACACAATTGCCCGTAACACCAACCAAACCAACAGATGATTCAGGAAAAGCCAAAGTGAATTTGGAATTTTTACTTGAGTATGTGGTTTCTGCTTATGTCAAACCAAGTGGCACCAGCGCAAATGTTGTGGTGGAATCCATCAAGCATTCGCAAGAAAAAAACAGCAAAAGCATTGAGCTGGTTTTAAAAAATGCGGGCAACGCCCATCAAGTGTTAACCGGATCACAACTAAGCATTAGCTCAGAGGGCACAGGCAAAGAAGTAACATGGACACTTCCCGAGGAGCTGAGAAAAAAAACTTTTGATTCGGAAAATCTTTTGCCAGGAGCCAAGCGCCGTTGGCTCCTCACCGCGCCAGCTAACATCAACCTAGGATCAAAGCTAAAAGCTGACTTCACCTTAAAATTAAACGAGTAAAATGCTGAGAGGTTTAAATTTCTCAAAATCGCCCTTGAGCTGCTTGCTACTAAGCGCTCTGTGCGTGGGTTACACAGCCCCTGCCTTTGCCGAGGGGCCAAGGCCCAACATTAAAGGCGCATCTTTAATTGCGCCAATGACCATTGATGGAGACACAAGACTTAGTCTTTGGATTTTTCCCTCAAGTGCTGAAGACTCTTTTTGGATTGAATGGAAAACGTTTTCTGAAGCGCTGCTCTTGCTTGTCAAAGAAGAAGATTATGAAAAACTTTCTTCCTTAGTCGACAAAAGCAAAGAGACCATTAGCGTGGCAGCCCTTAAATCTCTCGGTTATGCGTGGTCTTTTGATGAGGCAACATTAGAAACAACTGTCGGCATTCCCTACGCAGTTCGCAAAAGTGCAACCTACTCCCTCTCCTCAACGGGGAAACTAGCAAACAACCCACAGCGATCAGCTCCCTACAGCGGCTATGTGAACATGTTTACCTATCAACCCTTTGTATATCCTGACTCCAAGGACTACTCCGGCAGAAGTGGACTAGAGAATCGCTTTGAAATGAGCCAGCAACTCTACGGCTATGTTTTAAAAACTGAAGCCGAATACAGCGAGCGGCAAAAAAACAAATGGAGAAGTGGCGAGACCGCACTGATTAAAGATTTTGAATCGCCAATGATTCGTACAAGCATTGGCGATGTGCACCCCGCACCAGTTTCATTTCAAAGTTCAAGGCCACTTGGTGGTTTTTCCATTCACCGAAATTTTGGACTACAGCCCTACAGAAGCGCGCGTCCCATGACACGAACGTCTCTGAACATCAAAACACCCTCCACTTTGGAAATATTTGTTAACGGCGAGCTCTATAAAACCCTTCGTGTGGGCGTTGGTCCCGTTGAACTAACAGATTTTCCGCTGAGCTCAGGACTCAACGAGGTCTTTATTCGCAGTAAAGATGCTCAAGGCCGTATTGAGGAAATTAAACTTTCCTCAACATTTGATCCTCAGCTTCTTGCTCCAGGCTTAGCAGAATTTGGTGCAACCATTGGCTACGCATCTGAAATCACGGGTGCTGGTCGTCGTTACAAAAAAAATCAACAAACTGTTTCGCTTTATCAGCGCATAGGATTACTCGACAACACAACAGCTGGAGCCAATGTTCAATCCGATCCTTTTCAAACACTCGCAGGCCTTGAAGGACTATGGCTGAGCCGAGTGGGCCTCTGGAGCGTTGAAGAAGCCGTAAGCCATGTGAATGGCCTTGGCTCAGGAAACGCCCTTCGACTGCGTTACAAAACTCCTGATCGCTGGGGAAAAGACAGGGCACCGTTTTTGTTTCGTGCGGGCACACAATTTCAAGATGAGCGTTTTGCTCAACTAGGAACACTGCGGCCTGCACAAAGTTACAAATGGAGCATTGAAGGAAGCATCTCAACACAACTTTGGAAAAAAATTAGTACCACGCTTGGCGCGCAGTACTTGCGTGGCAGGCACTCACAACCCCACGCTTGGGTGGGAAGCCTGGATATTAATCGTAGCATTTTTGAAAATGTTCACCTTGGTACAAACATGAGTTGGTCAGAACCAGACAAAAACCAAAGACGCATTTTTATTTCGCTCAGCTGGATTGAGCCCGTAAAACACCTCAGGTCCCAAAGCTCTTACGATTCTCGAAGTGAAGAAATGCGTAGTGATTTCGAAAAAATGGAACACGCTCCTGCCGATGACTACCGCTATGGTGCAGGCATAGCCAAGCGGCCAGACTCCTCTGATGTCACGGCAAATGTGAAATACATCGGTTACCGCGGTGTTGTAGGACTTGACCACAACACTCGTTGGTACGAAAAACTCTCGCCGTCTACAACAAATACAACTGGGCTCCGAGCCTCAACGGCAATTGCATGGACCAATGAAAGCATCACTTGGGGTCGCAGCATATCTGACTCTTTTGCCATTCTTAAGCTCGAAGGAAAAAACGTGGATGCCCTTGAAGTTGGCGTCAATCGCGTGGGAGACAAGCCCGCTGCAAAAACTGACCGCTGGGGTCCGGCACTTTTGCCTGATATGACTAGCTATTATGATCGCGCACTGTATGTCGACGCCATTGCCCTTCCTCCAGGCGTGCAACTTTTGCAAGAAAGCTATGTCCTAAAACCAAGTTACCACTCTGGAATTACTGCACGAGTTCAAATTGATCAGCGCATTGCCCTCCGTGGTTACTTGATTGAAAAAGGTGGCACCCCATTGAGCTTATCTTCTGGAGAAATTGTTGATGTCAAAACATCAAAGACGGTCGCTCAATTTTTCACCAACCGAAAAGGCCGCTTCATGGTCGAATCCATCGATCCTGGACAATACGAAATCCGCGTCTATGACAAACGATGGGCCATATCGCCTTTTGAAATTCCTGCAAATGCAGCAGCATTGTTTAGCTTGCCGCCCATTGAATTAGTGCCTCAATCCAAGGAGAATACGTTATGATGAACAGACTTGCCGTCGTTATAAAAATTTCTGCAGCTCTAGGACTTTGCCTAACTGGCACAGCATGGTCATGCAATACGATTACAGGCTTGGACACCAACTATAATTTAAATTCCAACTCATCGCCCACACTCGACATTCAAGTCCAGCGCACTTCCACCAGCACTCAGTGCGACTGGTATGTCACAGTCAACAAAGGCGATGACAATGACGGAACCTATAATCGCTACATTGAGAGAAACAACTCAAACCAACTCAGCATTGATATTCGAAACGAGGCCGACACTGAAACTCTAAAAGATTTGCCCGATGCCATTCCACCCGCAAACGTCATTAGTGGAACATTCGGCGCTCCTGCAGAAGGCACAACAAAAATAGCAAAGTACAAATATGTTTTAGGAATTGTTCCTTCTGACGCCAAAGATGGAAACTACAGCAATAGCTGGACAGTTAAACTTTACTCAAGGATTCCACCAGCTGTGAGTTACACACAATCTGGCAGCAGCAGCATTGGCGCAAATTACACTGTCGCCACCTCACTTGACGTATCCATGGTTGCGACAGGTGCACCGTTTAACCTTGCGCAAACTTCTTACAGTATGAACTTTGGCAATCTTACGCAAAATCAAATTCAGACCTCAGACATGATTGTGTACGCCAACACCAACTACACCTACACCCTAAGCTCCACAAACGGTGGGAAACTAAAACGAGTTGGCGGCCCAGCAACAACACCTAATTTCATTAGCTATCAGCTCAGCATTGCAGCCACTGCCCACACCTCGGCAGTAAATGTAACGACATATCCCTACACTAGCCCAACGGTGAGCCAACCCAACAAGACCGAGCTTCGCTTCCCAATATCGGTGCAAATCATTGATAATCCAGCAACAAGGCTCTCTGGAACCTTCACAGACACCATTACGGTGACACTAACTGCGATTTAACCATACACTTGAGTTTTTATGTGCTAGTACCGATAGAGTCTTAGTTTCCCAAGTTTTGAGTCTCTTCGCAATTTCGCTTAGTTCCTCTTTGGGTACAAACCTCAAGGAGGTATCATGACAAAAATTTACGTAGGCAATCTTCCCTTTTCCGCAACCGAAGCTTCTATTGAAGCTATCTTTGCTACTGCTGGCTCAGTCACATCAGTGAAAATCATCACTGATCGTGAAACAAGCCGCAGCAAAGGCTTTGGTTTTGTTGAAATGTCTTCAACAGAAGAAATGAACAATGCCATCAAAACATTGAACGGCGCTGACAACGGTGGCCGTCCTATGACTGTTTCTGAAGCGAAGCCACAAGCTCCTCGCGACAGCAGCAGCCGTGGTGGTTTTGGCTCCTCCAACCGCAGCAGCGGTGGTGGTAGCAGCTTCGGCCGCAACCGTTACTAATAAACTAAATTAGTTTCATTTCCAAAAGCCTCAGTTGCAATATTGCAATTGGGGCTTTTGTTATTTAGCTTTCATAAAAATGAACGTTAAAGAAAAAACTTTCTCCGTATCGTTTTTCATCGCCCTTCTTTCATCAAGTTTTTGCCATGCCGCCATTACACGCTGGTCTGGTCCGTTAAAAATTACAAGCAAAGGTGAAAAAGGGAAATTCTGTGACGGATTCATTGTCACCAGTTTTTCAAAAAAAGAATTTGGCTTTGGTCAGGTTCTTTCAGGCTACTGTTGGTACAAACAATCCTTCCGCCTAGAAAGAGACGGCAACATTCTTTATTATGAAGGCAGACCTGTGGGGCAAATCACGCCCAACAGAGTTACCGTTACAAACTTAATTTGCCAACATGGCGATGAATCCTGTCAGCTGGGTGGACCCTATTCTGTCGACATTCAATTCTCGGGAGCAACTGCGACCTACGCAGACAGACTCATTTACACCACGGGACTCGAAAGCCGCCTCAATGGTGTTCTAAAAAAAGTTAACCAATAAGCTTAGTGGCCTAGGAATTTCTCTATCAGTTCATTTACTTTTTCAGACTTGCTTTGCTGCAACCAATGACCACCATCCAAGACCCGAACCGTTACAGGCTGCGCGCATAACACCTGGACCTCATCTACCGTGGGAGCCAACAAATAAGGATCATCTTTGCCCCACAGAACTAACACGCGCGCATTAAGAGGTGCAGGCCTAGCACCTTTCGTGAGCAATATTTTCTTAAAGCAGTATCTGTAATGATTCAAAAGCTTTGATGGCTGCTTCGTTAGCGGGTCTACCCGCATTAAAAACTTACCCCAGCGATCCAAAAGGATGTCAGGAACCTTGGGGAGTAAGAACAATCCAATGTACCAACTTTTCAACAATTGCCGTGGGTGTTTTAACTTTTCAAACATCTGGGACAAATCTGGGCCAGCCACAATCACCAACGAATCAAGCCGCCCTCCAAGTGCCCTTGCCAAAGCCCAAGCATGCGGGCCACCAATATCATGTCCTACTACGCAAACCCTTTGCCCATTCTTCTCAAGACTCTGCTCGATGATTTCCAAATGATCCAGGCAAACCTCATCAATGTCATAGCGTGAGGAATCTGGCCCTGCTTCACTAGCATCTGAGCCACGCAAAAAAGGTGCAAGCACTTTGTGGGTCTTTGAAAAATAATCAATTTGTTTTTCCCAGATTCGGGCAGAGTCAGGAAACCCATGGATAAAAAAAAGCAGCGGCTTGTCCGCAGCAGAAGAACCTGCCTCAAGCCATGCCGTCTTTAGACCTCGGATGCTCTTTTCTTTTAACATTCTAAATTCCAACTAATCGCGTATTTTCATAAAATGGAACAGGCACTACAAACGTTCCTTGCTCTTTTGCAAAATTCACCGTTTTAAAATGAGGCGTTGGATTCACAAGAGAATTCAAATAAGGGGCTGTTGTCATCATTTTCATAAACGACAACAAGCTAGGAGTTTTCTCAAATAACGGCATGGCCTTACTTAGAGCATCAAACAAGGGATGAACATGCGCAATCTTTTTTACGTTCTTAAGCCTGTGCAGACTCTGAACGGTCCACGCTGTTTGCAAAAGCTGAGCTGTCGCAAAATCAAACTTCACATGCATGTAATTGAAGTAATCTGGATTGCGATGACTAAGCAATTCTAAGACAAGATACGGAAATGAGGCGTGCCGGGCCTCTTCTTCAAAATGTTTTTCATGCAAGTCATAGTAAAGTGGTTCAAGAGTGTCCTTAAAAGGCTTGAGCATTTTATAGAGAAGCAAAAACTCTTGCTCTACAACGGCAACAATCCACCAAAAACTCTGCCCACCCTTTCCAACATTTCTTTTTAAAATGGATTCAACCATTGTCCCTTCAATAACAGGCAAAATGCTTCCCAAAACATCGTCATCAACACCTATTGAGGCACTGAATTTTTTTACGTATCGACGAAACATCTCTGAATGCTTTTTTTCTTCTTCAAAAAACAAATCGCCAAGCTCAACAAACTCTGGGCAAACAGGCATTTTGCGATGAATGTCTCGCCAGCATTCTTTGCGAAGGCGGATGAGCGTTTCTTCCATTTCATAAATGCTGGCCGCAATGAACAGCCCCATGATTTGTGAAATGGCAAAACGCTGTTCTTGACTGGCACCAGGAAATAAAATGGCGTCTTGATCTAAGGGGACCAACGGCTTGGAGATATCCATTGTGGATTCCCAATTGATGGAATCGTTTAAGTCCCAGGCATGCTTCTTCTGAAGCTGCATCATTCGTTGCAATGCACTTTCATCGTACAACGTATCGCGAAGAGATTTTGCTGCTATGCTGCCTCCTATGTAAATTATACATGGGATTTTCAGGCGACACGGCAAGCGTCGGTTTTATGACGATGTCTGCTTATTTTTGTTTTGATGTTTTTTTTGCGCTCCAAACCAACAACGCAAACAAACAAATTAGCGATGCGGCCAAGTAGGCGGCTCCGGGAAAATACAGTTGCTCTTTTGATTTCGTAAAACTAACAAAGAGCAAAGTAAACAACGCTGGCGCCAATATGGAAGAAAGGCTTCCCAAAGAAACTAGACTACCCTGCAACTCACCTTGCTCATTTGGCGGAACATGTCGCGCCACAATGGACTGAAGTGCCGGAATGGCCACACCCGACAAACCAAAGAACACAACAATGGGGTACATCATCCATCCTTGCGTGGCCAGTCCAAACATGGCAAACGCCGTTGTGTAGACAATCAATCCAAAGGTGAGCGATTTTTCTTCACCTAGCCTAGGAATAATAAATCTTGTGAAAAATCCCTGGGAAATGGCCAACACAACGCCAACAAACGACAAGGAAAGACCAACCTCCCATGACGTCCAACCGAATTTGGTTTGTGTGTACAGCGTCCAATTCACGGGATGAACTTGCCCCGCTAAAAACAATAAAAAATAAATCCAAATTAAAACCACAAAAGCTGAAGGCTTAAGAATTTTATATACAGATACGAAGGGATTTAAATTTTGAAGTTGAACCTTACGACGCATTTCCTGAGGCAGCGACTCTGGCAGAACAAAAACACCAAACAGAAAATTAAGAATATTCAGTCCTGCAGCTACTAAAAACGGCGCCAATGGCCCTAAGGAACTCAGCAGACCTCCTAGCAAAGGCCCGGCAATAAAGCCCAGGCCCCATGCTGCTCCAATCATCCCAAAATTTGCTGAGCGGTTTTTATCATCGCTAATATCTGCCATGTAAGAAGAAGCAACCGTCATGCTTGCACCTGTGAGACCAGAAATCACGCGACCAACAAAGAGCAGCGCAAGTGTTGGCGCAAAGGCCATGAAAATGTAATCAAGGCCTGCACCCAGAAGAGAAATGAGTAGAATAGATTTTCTGCCGTAGCGATCCGAGAGCGACCCTAAAATGGGTGATGCCACAAATTGCATGAGCGCATACGCACCAATGAAATAACCAAAATATTCTGAAATTAGGGCCGGCTCACTGACAAAGCGCCTTAAGACATCGGGAAGCACAGGAATGAGCAGGCCCATTCCAATAGCATCCAGCAAGATAGTGACAAAAATAAAGGCAACGCCAGCTTTTCTGTTTTGTGAGCTCATTTAGAGCATCACTTTAATCCTCAAATGGCTTTAAAAAAAGACCAAAACTCTTCAATAAGCTCTCATGAATGGGCTCAAGAAAAGTCCAAGCTGGTGTATAGTAACCACGATTCACTTCAGTTTTAGTCGCCTCACTACCCCACAGAAGGCCAATGAGCCGACCATGCGAATTCAAAACCGGACTTCCGGAGAAACCGCCCTCAACTTGAGAGGAACAAGACATCTCATTTGAAATTGTTTTCGTAACAATATCCTTCTCTCTTCCTGCTTTAAGTACGCGCCAAGACTCCTGGCTGCGGCAGCTCACAAATGCATTGCCCACGTCTGGCCTATTTCTAATAAAAAAAACTGATGTGCCATAAGAAAGCAAATGTCGGCTTCGCACCACAGGAACTGCTGGATAGTATGGTGTGGGATCTTCGAACAAACGAATCAGCGAAAAGTCCAACTGCGCGTTGGTTTGCAACAAACGCATGCAGCGGTATTTTCTTTTTTTGGCCTCTCCCCAGAAAGTCAGCTCATCTTGATTTGAAAAAGTAAATTCCGCCTGTTCACACTCCAACTGCGTAGACACACAATGATTATTTGTCATGAGCAACGACTTTCCAATAACCATAGCCGTGCATAGATTTACATAACCATTGCCTGAACGTTTTTCCATATAGGCAACAGATTTCTTAAGCTCCTTTATAGTTTTCACTATTTTTTCAGCATCAAAAGGATTCGGGTCCCTGTGCACTGGAGTCTTTGGAGACGTCTTAAATTTCAAATACACGTTACTGTAAAATTCTTTAGGTATTTCCCAGTGATCAATTTCTAGATTCTCTGAATTATGGTGCAACACTAGGCCATAGCGGAATGCAGAGTCTTTATGCACAATGGAAAACTTTGCTACAAGCGTCAGCTCTTTTGCTGCAAGCTCTTGCGGATAAACAAAACGAAATTTTAATAACTGCTGATTTGTGACACTTAGCATTTTAGGGTCACTGTAGGAGAATGAAGCCTCTGTTTCACCGGCCTCTTTTTTAAAGCGCAAATCCTGTTCCAAAGCATACGATGCTGAAGTGATCCAAAGAAGGGACAATAACACTTTAGAGTTGAATGGATAGTTCATATCAATTTTGTTTCTCTAATTAAGCTTAGTAGCTATTACAAAGTCCCCAAATAATCAGCAAGATCTAAACGACGTAGTGAGCACTTCATATCAATAGACTTATTCATCATTGTTTTACTCACTGCTTTGCTTGCATTCTGATTTTCTTTAGAGAAAGTCGCTCTCTCCAAAATCATTCGAGCCGTTTCCATATTGGTGTCCAAACTTATGCCAATAGAATACTGTGTAAGCTGGCCTCTATGATGAACAGGAGCGATCACCGCTGTTTGGCCCTGAATGCTCATTTGCATATTTTTATGATCATTTTTCAATTCTAAAACTGAAAATTCTTTTTGATCCAAAAGAGCATCTCTGTGCCCTTTGCGGGTCATGGTGATTTTCTTAGGCCCTAAACCAAAACCAGCTTCATAAATTTTTATACTAATCATCTCTCGGCCATTGAGTTGGTTTGTTCCCACGCAATGGATAAAAGTTCTAGCCTTTAAATCTTCAGAAATGACTTCTGGCTTGGGGGACAGGGCAATTCCGGGCTCAAGCCGCATGACGGGATTTTCAACAACATCATCTTCAATAAGCGGTTCCTCTTCTGTAATGGGCTCAGTTGATCCTGGGCTTGGTTGCGCTATAGGAGCTGTCGCTTCACCAGATAAAGCTGATCCACCAGAAGAGTCAGGCACTGAAAGCGCACTATCCTTACAAGCTCCAAGTGATAGCGCGAGTATTGAAAAAACAAAGGCATTCAAGCGAATTGAGTCAGATATAAATTTCATCATAGTGGGCAAGAAATGCATAAGACATGCCAAGACTAAACACCTGAAACACCATAGGTTTTCAGCCCTTCAACCTCTCAAAAGCAAGAATTGTCCGTCACTGTCAAGGAGATAGCCAGTGTTTTTGCCACTGACCTTTAGTCTTGGTAAAGACCACACGCTCATGCAAACGATACTGACCAGCTTTCCAAAATTCTATGCGTTCTGGGTGAAGACCAAACCCACCCCAATTTTTTGGGCGTGGAATTTTTTGACCCGCATATTTTTTAAGCAATTGAGAATAAGTTTCTAGCAGTTCAGCATGTGAGGAAATGGTTTGGCTTTGTTTTGAAGCCAACGCCCCAACTTGACTTTCAAAGGCACGAGTATTCCAATATTGGTCTGACGATTCAGCAGATAATTTTCGAACCGAGCCCTCAATGCGAATTTGTTTTTTTAAGGGCTCCCAATAAAAAACCAGTGCCGCAAATGGGTTTTCAATAAGCTCTTGCCCCTTGCGGCCTTCGTAATTCGTAAAAAATCGAAATGATTCATTCTCAATACCCTTAAACAAAACCATACGAGCAGAAGGCTTTCCACCTACATCAGCTGTTGCTAAAGACATGGCCTCAGGCTCTCGCACTCCGAAATTTTTGGCTTCTTCAAACCATTCAGTAAACTGACTAAACGGATTTGCCTTTTCTTTACTGTTCATGACTTCTCACCACCCAAAACTGCTAAGCCGTAAATGCTTTAGGAATAAATTTTCTAAACAGACGAACCAACAAATAGCCTGCCGTTGACCCCATAATCCATCCTCCCAAGACATCAATGGGGTAATGCTCGCCAAACATCACACGCGTTAACCCAATCACAAAGACAATAGGCAAGGCAACCGTCAGCATGTATCTGCGCATTTTAGGATCAGAAAAGCTGTGATTCAAAAAGAAAAACAACAAGACCCAAATCAAAGCTGAATTAAAGGCGTGATTGGAGGGAAAAGAGAATGCCGGCAAGTAGTCCGGGTGAGGATTCACAAAATTCACGTGTGGTTTTAAACGGCCAAAAAAAACCTTTAAGCCTGATGAGGTCAAATCAGAAATACCACCACATACGACAAGAAGAAGAGCGCGTAAGTAAGTTGCCTTGTTGAAATCAGGTTTTCCACGAATCAACACCAGTGGTGTCAGAACCAAAACAAGACCAAATGCAATGCCTGCTGGACTCTCTGTGAGCCACTCCAGTTGCCGCCACGGGAATTCTTCTTTGTGAATTGAGCTCACGATGTTTTCACGAAGCTGTCCATCAAAGTCCCGAAGAGCCGCAGGAACCTTTTCCCAAATTGAGCCAGGATAAGCCCTGGTAACTAAGGGATCCGCACTCATTTGTGATTCACCATACGGCGTATATAAGCACCAAAGAAAAGATAAAAATATACAGGATGCAGCGCTTTTGAATTATTTAAGACGTTCTCACTAATGCCCGACAACAAAAAGAAAACGGCCACCCATGCAGCAATACTCTCTAAACTTATAAAATAAGCAAAAAACATCAAAAATCCCGCAATACCAACAAAACCAAGCTCTGCCAAAATCTGCAAATACACACTGTGAGCATAAATGCGGAAGCCCGGAAGCCAGTGGCCCGCATACTGAGGCATCGTAGCCACATCAATGGCATTTCTTTCTGGCCCTACACCAAACCACGGGTTCGCCAAAAACAAATTCCAGTTGTGCTCCCACGCCACCAAACGCCATTTCCAACTTGGGTCATCCAAGGATTTACTACGGTTCCACTTTTCTCTCAGATACTCATTATTGGCCAACAATTCCCATGAACTAAAAAATATAATACTGACAATCATTAGAGTGACAACCCAGCCGTACTCTCGAATCATGAATGGAATTGTTCTAAGCATGAGGTAAAAACCAGCCGTCAGCAAAACCATTCTTGAACTGCTCAAATAAATAACCAACAACAGCAGGCCAGCAAGAGCAAAGGCATAGCGAGGACGCCATTTGCCAAAATGGAACTTACGAATGCCCAGCTCCATGAAAAAAACGAAAGCTGGCAAAATATTATAAGCAAAATAGATGGCATTCCCAAAAAAACCATAGGCTGGATGGCCAATCCCCAGACTCTGATACATAGCCTTTAGCGCAGAAACAACATAGGCCGCCGCAATGGCAATAAGCACAAGCCCAACATTGTCCTTGAGCTTAGAGTCCCAGCTGCTTGCTATGCTCTGTGAGATAAAAAAAGAAAACAAAGGAACTGCAAACAGAGGCAGGTTTTTTAAACTGCCCCAGAAAACCTCTGATGGGCCAGATAGCACGTGATTTAAAAGAGAATAAAACAAAAAAAACACACCAAAACTTAGCGCGAACTTTTCGCTAGGCAAAAAAGACGCCCACGCCTTTTTTGTTTGAGTGAACAAACTCCAAAAAGCATAGGCCGCCAACAAAGTACCACCCAAACTCATCAATGATTGGCTAACTGCACAGCCCACCCCGTAGACGGCAAGCGAAAAAAGTAGCAAATTAGTAGGAATCACAATGTTAAAACTCTACACCAACCTGGATCGTTTTTTGTGGATTTTTGCAGTTGCCTTCGTCATTTTTTTTGCACGCTGGGAAATGGTCGGACTACAGCCTGATGCGGCCCTATACGCAGGCCTTTCCTACAAGGTGCTAGACACTCAAGAATACTGGCTCTTGAGTGGCACGCCCAATAAATTTGCCTCTTACTTCGAACACCCTCCATTTTTCTTTCAATGGGGTTCGCTTGTCCTTAAACATTTAGGCTTATCTGATGCTGCAGCAAGGGCCATTGGAGCCATACCTGCTTGCCTGGGTTTTTTCTTTACGCTGTTCTGGATATGGATGCGATTTGGCAGCTCTGTTGCCCTCATTGCCTCGACAATGCTTCTGACCTTTGGACATTATACAAAATTTGCGGCCACAGCCCTGCTGGAAGGGCCCCTATCACTCGCCGTAACTCTTGTTGCCATTGGCACCTATGAATTGTTTTGGTCAGAAGACCCGCGTCGCTGGATTAAGCCCGCCTCGACTTTATTAATATTCGTGGGTCTCATGATAGCCACGGCCACCAAAGGTGTCGCAGGCCTTGGAGCATGGGGAGGTTTGACCCTATCAGCACTGCTTGCTTTTGTATTTTCCGATAAAACACAAGAAGGCGGCTTCTTTGGAACACTAGCTTTTCTTGCCATGACATTGTTTGTAGCCCTCATTCCTTTTGGGCTTTGGGCCTTTCAACTGTTTCGCCATGGGCATTTTGACTGGATTGTGAATTATTTCGTTGAACAAGTTTTGCATTCAGCATCTAGCAATCGTGGTGAATCATTTCATCCTATCAACGGTGACAAACTTTATTATTTAAAAGTCGTCATGAAAAATGGCTGGCCCTGGTGGTGGACTGTCGCTTTGGGATGGGGATTTTTATTCATCACCCCTTTGCTAAGCCAAAAGTTTTTTTCTGTGCAACACCTCAAGGGCAACGACTTCAAGGGAATTGCCTGGAACGCCATGGCCTTTACTGCCGCCTTTGTGATTCCTTTTACCTTCACTAAATATCAGCTGCCACACTACATTCACCCCATTTACTTAACTGTTTTACCTCTTGGGGCAGTTTCATTATGTACAATTCTTGGCTCTAAGCTTGAACACTTACTGAGTTTCATTAAAATCCGCTGGCTCATCATGATTGCACTTGCAGCATTCACGTATTGGATGAATCGAGGAATTACGACAACACCAAACCGGGGACAAGTTTTCTACGAAGCCTATAGAGATATCAGCAAACTTCAAAAAAATTGCACAATACAAGTTTCAAAAACAAAAATGGATGTGTATCGCATGGAAGCTTACAGCCTCTGGTACTGGTTAGGGCATCCTTACGAAATGATCGATGGGCCATTATCATCTCACAGTGGACAACGCTCGGTTTATTGGGACCCAGAAAATAAAACCTTCAAAGGTTTATCCAATTGCCGAGGTGATGGTTAATGAAAATTGCCATTGTTCAAATGAGGTCATCGACTCAAATTTGGGAGAACCTTCATCTCATCGATTCTTTTGTTCAGGACGCCCAAGAACAAGGAGCGCAATTCATTGCTTTCCCGGAAAATGCCCTTTACCGAGGTGCTCAAAAAAATGCGGAGCGAGGCGAATCCATTTTGCACTTCAACACCAATGGCGCCCTTGATACAACTCATGACTTCGCTCGTGCCCTAGAGGCGCTCTCACAGAACTGGGTCATTCCCGTTTCCATTGGCTCTTTGCTTGAAAGTCACCCCGACCCTCAGCACAAGCCCTTCAATACTCACGCTATTTGGAACCCACAATCAAAAACATTCACCCTCTACCAAAAAATACATTTGTTTCAGTATGTCGGCTCACATGCCAGCTACAATGAATCTGCTTTTTTGGAGAGCGGTCACAACATGGTGACTTACCCTCTTCAAGAGTTTCGAGCAGGACTTAGCATTTGCTACGATTTAAGATTCCCTGAACTCTACAGACACCTCACCCTAAAACAAAATGCCGATGTCTTGCTGATTCCTGCTGCATTTACATATGAAACAGGACTTGCCCATTGGCACACCTTGCTTCGTGCGAGAGCCATAGAAAATCAATGCTACGTCATTGCAGCGGCCCAATGGGGTTCGCATTTAAACGACGCAGGAAAAGATGTTTCCTGTTTTGGACACAGCTTAGTTTATGATCCCTGGGGGAATTTGCTGTGTGAGGCAGGACCTCAAAGCGATTCACTACTCATAACGAATATCCAAAAAAACACTCTTCGAGAGGTTCGCACGAAGCTCCCAAGCCTGAAAAATACCGCATCGTTCCTAAATCCATAATTTGACAAAGGTGACAAATCACCGACACTTCCAAATACCTGGATTCTTTGTAATACTGACTCTCGTATGACGAAATCAGAGCTCATCGAACAACTGACACAAAAAACAAACCTCACAAAGAAAAAAGTTGAGGCAGTTGTTAACTGTATCTTCGACACAATGTTTGAAGCATTAGTTAACGGCGACCGTATTGAAATTCGTGGGCTTGGTTCATGGTTCGTTAAAGATTACAAATCATATCAAGGCCGCAACCCCAAGACGGGCAGCACCGTGATGGTCGACGAGAAAAAACTTCCGTTTTTTAAAGTTGGTAAAGAACTCAAAAAACGCATCGACACCGAATCCAAAAAACCCATCCGCGGGTAATTACGTTTTATTTAATTGTATTTTTCTAGCTGCGCCTTAAGACGCTTTCTGTGTTCTCGTCTTGTCTGCGCGTCCTTCATTAGTTTTTTTTCTTCTGCAGTTTCCGGTGAGAGAGCAGGCATTGGCGAAGGATCACCCATATCATCTAATGCGACAAATGTTAGAAAAGCAGAAGAGGTATGAAACTGTATGCCTGTTAATGGATTTTCAGCACCTACAATCACGCGGACTTCGCAACTGGTTCTATGAACTGCAGTGACTTGCGCTGCAATATTCACGACATATCCTTTTTTAATTGGGCGCAAGAAATGCAACTCATCAATGCTTGCGGTCACGCAAACTTTCCCACTGTGTCTTTGCGCTGCAATTGCCGCAGCAATGTCAATCCAACTCATCACCTGGCCACCAAACACGCCACCCAAGGCATTCGTGTGCTGAGGCAACACCATTTCCGTCATAACAACTTTTGATTCTCTGGGGCTCTTAGCTTTCGTAATTATTTTTGTATTTTTTTTCACAACAACTCCAATGGCGCATATTTCACGACAAACTTTTTTACTCCAGCTTGTTGAAACTTCACCTGCACTTTTAATGATTCACGTTGCCCCTCACGAGAGAGAATGGTTCCCATTCCGTAGTCAGGATGCTTAACCTTGGCACCCACACTATAGCCATCGGCAACTGGAGACTCAAAAGCTCCACCGTAAGAGTCGCCGCGATCACCGAAGCCATCAAAAGAACTTGCATCTCCAAAGCTATCACCATAATCGCTGCTTCTAGTTTTATAGCTTTCCATGGGTGAGTGGTCACGCACCACAACTTCACCCGCAGGTAGCTCATCAATAAAACGCGAAGGTCGTCTAATTTGCTTCACACCAAAAACGCGGCGCTGATGAGCTGCCGTAATGAGGAGTTGTTGTTTTGCTCTGGTCATACCCACGTAGCAAAGACGACGCTCTTCCTCCACTCCATCACCATCTTCACCCTCTTGCAGTGATCTAGCGCTAGGAAAAAGGTCTTCTTCCAAACCAACCAAATAAACAAGGGGGAACTCCAATCCCTTGGCTGAGTGAATGGTCATTAGCGTGACAAAACCAGCACTTTCATCAAGTTTGTCGAGATCGCTAATGAGCGCGACTTCTTCTAAAAACCCAGACAAAGACGGAGACTCTGATCGCTGCTCATATTCCACAAGAGCTGACGCCAATTCTTTTAAGTTGTCTATTCTTGCGGCAGCTTCAATGGTGTTTTCTGATTCTAGCGCTTTCACATAACCAATTTCATCGAGCATAAAGCCATAAAATTCCGAAGGAGACATTTCCGTAATTTGAGCATTGAGTTTGGCGTAGAGATCCACAAAACCTTTAAGTTTATTACGTGGCCCAGAAGCCAAAGAGCCCTCACCTTTTACAACGGCACCAACAGCTTCCATCATGGAAAGACGTTCTTGCTGCGCGAATTCGTGAATTTTTTCAATGGTCGAGTCCCCAATGCCTCGGGCAGGGACGTTAATCATTCGAGCCAGAGAAATATCGCAACGAGGATTCACCAGCACTCGCATATACGCCAAAACATCTTTAATTTCCGCGCGGTCATAGAACTTCATGCCACCAAAAACTTTATACGGAATGCGGTCATAACGAAGACTGTCTTCAAGCAAACGCGACTGCGCATTGGTTCTGTAGAATATTGCTGTTTCATTGAGGGCAAAATGTTTTTCCTCAAGCTGAGCCTTGAGCGACTTCACAACCCATCTTGCTTCTTCAAAATCGTTTTCGAGAAAATGCACCTCGACAGGTTTTCCATCTGGATTGCTGGTAAAGAGAACCTTTTCTTTTCTTTGTCGGTTATTCGAGATAACCTTGTTTGCCGCACGAATAATATGAGCAGAAGAGCGGTAATTCTCCTCAAGCTTTACAACTTGCGCGTTAGGATAATCTTTTTCAAAATCCAAAATGTTCCTGATGTCAGCGCCTCTCCAGCGGTAAATGCTTTGGTCTTCATCTCCAACAACACAGAGATTTTTATGCTTTGCCGACAAGAGCTTTAGGAATTTATACTGCACAGGATTTGTATCTTGGTATTCATCTACTAGAAAAAATCTATACCGGTCCTGAAACGACTCCCTTAGAGCAGCATCTTGTTCAAAGAGCTGATAAGTTTTAAAAAGTAGATCGCCAAAGTCCACAGCGTTATTGGCATGTAGTTCTTCTTCGTAGCCGATTAAAATGGGCGCAAGCTTTGCCTCAACATAGCTGCCCTTTGAGGCCTGAAAACGCCTTAGATCAACCGCATCGTTTTTGAGTTGATTCACTTTGTGCACCACTTGCTGTGGGGAAATAATTTTATCGCTGATGTCGAGACGCTTTAAAACACGCTTCACTACAGCAAGCTGATCGGAGTCATCAAAAATAGTGAAGCCTGCCGACAAACCAATGCGGTCGCCGTATGTGCGAAGTATTTTCGCGCCCGAGCTGTGAAATGTTGAAATCCAAATTTCGTTTGTAGGAATGCCTCGAGTGGAGAGTAATTTTTCTACCCGATGCCTCATTTCAGCAGCAGCTTTGTTGGTAAAAGTTACAGCGAACACTTCGCCTGGGAAAGCCGCGCCAGTTTCTATCAAGTTAACAATGCGATGCGTTAGAATTCTAGTTTTACCAGACCCCGCCCCTGCCAAGACAAGCAGGGGACCTTCAAGAGTTTCAACTGCTTGGCGCTGAGATGGGTTCAAATTTGAAGTGATGCTCGACATTGATAGCCGTGGTTTAGACCGAGCTTTGGCAAATGGCAAAGGAGCTTATCCACAAAAAAAGTGTAAAGAACTTTTAAGAATTCCCTTTACACAAGCAAACCCCATTATTAGGAACGAGGGCGCTGCGACAAGCTCAAATTCGTCCTTCCTACACACTCCCCTCCCCGTGAACGTAGGACGACTTTGAAAGGCCGGGTCTCCACGCTGCAAAGCAAGGAGGTCCGGCCTTAATCTTTTTAAACTCCTGAAAATATTTTCATTAACTAGCTCGCAACAAAACGATATGGTCCCTGCATGCCACAACAGTTTTTATCGGACATGGCCTCAGGACTTGTCGGCTCAGAAATTCTAAAGATTGCCGGCGAAATCAATCAACTAAAAAGCCAAGGAAAAAAAATCATCAACTTCACAGTTGGCGATTTCGATCCACAATACTTTCCCATACCAAAAAGCTTTGGCGATTTAATTTTAAATGCAGTGAAAGAGCTGGAAACCAACTATCCCCCGAGCTCAGGCATCATGCCGCTACGTGAAGCTGTTGCAAAATTCTACACCAGGGAGTTCGGTTACGAGACCAAAGCAAGTGAAGTCCTGATTGCTGGTGGCGCACGCCCCATCATCTACTCAATCTTTACAACGCTACTAAATCCTGGCGATGTTGTGATTAATCCAGTTCCTTCATGGAACAACAACCACTACTCACATCTCAGCAGGTGCGAAATGCGCCTTGTGGAGTCGCAAGCAAAAAACAATTTTCTACCAACACCTGAAGACCTCGCGCCTCACCTAAAAGATGCGCGATTGCTCTGCTTGAATTCCCCACTAAACCCCACAGGCACTGTGCTCTCGGAAAAAACACTCAAAGACATCTGCCTGCTTGTCGTGGAAGAAAACAATAAACGCAAAGCCACGGGAGCTCGCCCACTTTTCCTCATGTATGACCAAATTTACTTTAAGCTAGTGCACGGATCAGCACGTCACCACAACCCCGTGAGCCTCGTTCCTGAAATTAGGCCGTACACAATTTTCGTTGACGGCATTTCAAAATATTTATGCTCCACAGGGCTTCGTGTTGGTTGGGGAGTCATCCCAGAGAACATGCTGCTTGCGTTCTCCAATGTGCTTGGCCACGTAGGGGCATGGGCACCTAAACCTGAGCAAGTGGCGACAGCACGCTTTCTTTCTGATCCACAAAATCTCTCCTCGTTTTTAGCTGAAGCCTCACCCAAAATTACCAAGCGTCTTGGGCGCCTCTATGAAGGCATCGAAGCTTTAAAGAAAAAAGGCTTAGGTGTAAACGCCATTGAGCCTCAGGGCGGAATTTATTTATCTTTGCAAATTTTACCTTCTGCTAAAAAAGGGCTCCACACCAACGAAGACATTCGACGTGAGGTACTAAATCAAGCAAACCTTGCCATCGTTCCATTCCAAGCCTTTGGATGCAAAAAAGATGATGGCTGGTTTAGGCTTTCTGTTGGCGCTGTTTCTGAAGAAGAAATTCCAACTGCCCTTGAGAGCCTTGAGAAATTTTTAATTTCTTAGACGCGGAGAACGCTTCAGTAAATCGTGTGTTTTGGCATCAAAAAACCAAACTTCGTCGTAGTTTTTTGATGGCCTTGACGGTTTTGAACTTGTACTGCCCTGAACCTCGTACCTCACAACCGAACTAAGCGACGTAAATGAATTCGTTGGCATCCATTCAACACCCAAAAAAGAATACTCTTTAACGCCATCAAAACTAGCTTTGTTTTTATTTTTGGCCTCAGTAAAAAAAGTTTGGGGATCAAAAGACGGGAAAGCATTTAGCGTCTCCGGAAGCTTAAATAAATCCCCTGCCATTAAGCGCCAACCCGTGCTCGTTTCTTCGCGAATTTCAATTAAAACATCAGAAAGAGTCACTGCTATTCCATCAATTTCCAGCCTTGATTGGATTCGTGGGTAGACATCAGACAAAACAATTTGTTGCACAGTCCACACACTACGAGCCCGATAAGAGCTAGGCACCTTCTCTAACAACACCTGCTTTAAAAAAAGCTCAGCCTTGGATTTTTGCTCAGCAGGTGATAGCTGAGCCCAGCGAGAAATGGCATCTTGGGAAGAGCCTGTGTTCAAATTTTGATTTTGTTGCTGGCCCTTGTTCTCATTCAAAACTACGTCGTCTTCTTTGGCGGGCAAATCGCCCTGAGAGGTATGTACGCCATTTTTCAAAAAAATAAAATACCCCGCCAGTAGAGCACATAATAAGACAGAAAAACCGTAGCGCTTTTTAATCACAAATCCACATGAAGTGTGGGCGACATTCTAGATTGATTGTTTTTGCCCATCACCGCTCCCAACCTAAAACAGGAGTAGTCTCGTTCATCTGATATGGAAAAATTAAGAGAAGCTGCATCTATTTTTTTCTCATTATAAAACAAACTCAAGTACAAACGACTATCGTGTTCATCTAAATAAAAATTTTTCCAATCCACTACATTCAAATTTCCAGAAGGCATGGACAAATGATTCAACTGCCCAGAACGCGACTCCACCAAGAGATCAGCCCATGCCGGCAACGACGACCAAGTCTCACAACGTGATTCCCCAACAACATTTCGAAAGGCGGCAACATAGAATTCAACGTCTGGTCTAAAGTACTCAGGCAAAGAGCGCTTAGCTCCCTCGCATGCCGTGTACAACTTATCTCCCATCGTAGGCTTAGGGCCCCGATTCAAGGGATCAATAAACAGCTGAGTGGCTTCGGGGTCAAAACTAACTTTATTCAAGGTAGCATCGAACGCCCTAAAACACTGTCGCGGAATGCGCGACACAGGCTGCGCCCATCCCCGGAAAAGCAAGACATTGAATCCTGTATAAAAAGGACTCGTGAAAGTCCTTAGCGCAACAATCATTTCCCGCCCAAACGCTTTAACTTTGCGTCCGCCTTTCGGTAATATGTTTCAGCCATTTGATTATCTACATTTGTTAGCAGCTCAACAGTTTTAGAATAACCGCCTCGAGCATTCTCCAAATCACTTAGTGATTCATAAATTAATGCCTCTTGATAAAGAACTTTTGCCTCAACAACCAGCTTGTCATACAAAGCAGCGCGAAGCTTCATGGCCTCTTCAAAATAGGGCTCCTTTTCCAGGATTTTATCGTAGACCTGACGGGCTTCTGCGTACTGTTTGTTTTGAACAAACTGCTCGGCATCGGCAAACTGTATTTGATACTCACTTTTCAACATAGCTAAAGCTTTATATTCCGCTTCATTAGTTAAACTTTGCAGTGCCTGCACCTCTTGAATCATCTCCGTTTTGGCAGATGCTGGAGCACGACCGCCTTCGGCATACTCTGCATATGTCACCGATAATTTTTCTTTTAAATTGGAAAGAATGGAGAGACTCTGTCCAGGCACTCCTGAATTAATTTTCTCCTGCCCTTCATTAAGCTGTGTCTTTAATCCGGCAAGGTACTCTCTTTCATTTTGAATTGCCTTTTCTTCTTCTTGTTTTTTCTTTTCAGCTTCTGCCAAAGAAGCATCCGTAATTTTTGCCTCTGGGGGCAGTTCAATATCATCCAAAGACGTTTTTTGCGCTGCCGCCGCCCCATACCCCTTAACAGCCAACTCGTTATTGGGGTCCAAGGTTAATGCCCTCATAAACAAATCTTGAGCATCAGACCATTTTGACTCAGAAAGTTTTTTACGACCATCTTCAATATACAACTTCACCTTAGAAGCATTGTCCGACTTCGCATCAGAAGCCGACAGCGCCGCTTGTGTCACTGTACCAATATGCTCTTCATTGAGATTGGTCTGCGCCTTCTGCAGAATTTCCGCAACATCTTTATAACGTTTAACTTCAGCTAGAATTTTTTTAGAAATATCCACAGCTTTTGACCACTCACCATCATTGAGTGCTCGCTCAGCCTGGGCGTGCCACGTCCTGATTTGCTCTTTTTTCTCCTGTGGGAACGCATTGAACTCTGGAGACACTTCTCTAGGGTCTGCCGCGTTCGGCTCATTTGAAGATGCGGGCTGACGAATTTGCGGGGGTTCTGTAATCACGGCCTGCTCATCGGAGCCAGAACCCACAACTGCCATCACAATGAGAGCCACACCCAGACCGGCGTAGACTCGTTGTTTTGCTGGAGGCAAAGCACGGTACCAGTCGGTTGCCGATCTTATTTTTCTCTGCAAAGGAGAAAGACGAACTTCTTCTGCAGCAGCCACTGAAACGCCAATCCCAACCCCTGGATTTGTAAACTGCGGAATTTCAGCTCCTGGAGCTCCAGAATATTGCGAAAGTGGATAATCGTTTGATGGCGGCATGGCAATTTTTGTTGCCTCCAAAACCTGCTGCCCTTCTTCTTCAAACCCTCCGCGCGCCACCAACTCTGCGCCTTGCACAGGACTCTCGCCAGAACCATCAGCCAACATTGGCAAGGATTCAACGTGTTGAACGTGCGCATCTACCATTAAAAACTGCAGATCCACAGGACCTGCTTGAATCACGTCAAAAGGATTCAAGACAGCATCCGAAACTGTAACACCATTAATTCTCAACCCCGCACTGGATTCCAAATCTTGCAATCTGTACTGATTTCCTGAGCGGACAATTCTAAAATGCTGTCGTGACATTTTTGCGTTATCAATGGGAATCTGGCAGCTATCTGCTCGACCCACGGTCCAACTTGTCCCATGTTCAAGCTTAATTTCACGACCAACAACCTCACCTTTAACAACTTTGAGTCGCCCAACCAATTTTGATTGCACAACTCTTGTGCTTTCTTCTGCTGAAACCTGCGCTGCATCCTCAGGACCTTCTGCTTCAATTGGAGCCAAGTCCCTTCTGTCTTCTTCACTCTCCACAGAAGAAACATCGTTTTGTTCGGAACTTTCTGGCTCACGAGGAACTTCCTGAACTACCGCCTTTTCAATGACTGCTTCCGCATCCAATTCCCAACTCAACTGGTAGCTTCCAATTCCAACAACTTCTTTTTCTTCAAGTTGCGTGTATTCTGTGGGTTGGCCACTCTTTAAAATCTGCCCTGTACTTGAAATATTCTCAATGTAGATGGCTCCGAACTTGTGAATCACGTTGGCATGTCTTCTTGAAATAGAAGCATCATCAAGCGCCACATCACACGCGGCATCCCTACCTACAATCAAACGCTCCTTAGTTAGCGGAATGCGTTTTTCATCTGAGCCCTTTTTAAGGATTAAAATTTTGCGACTCATTGAATGACATCCTCTTCCTTCAAGCGAATTCTAGTTCTCTTTAAAAGCTCTTTAGCATCCTCACATAATTTTTTATCTGAGACCTTATCGCAAGGAACTCCCAGAAGATTTTTTTCATGCTCTGAAATTCTCTTTCCAGATGCCACCTCTCGATTGGTGTCTTCAGCTGCTTTTCTTCCAAAACCAGGAACCTGCTCTCCAAAGATAGAGAGAATTTTGAACATTTGCTGCCGGCTTCTGCGGAATTGGAACTTCGTGAAACTTTTTTCCCCGTCTCGATACGCTTCTTTGACGAGGTTGTTAATTTTTTGCTGTGAAAACTCAACATACTCCGCGGCCAAATTATTTCCGGGATTCATTGTGTATGCCTCCTGGAAACCAAGTAGAGCTCGATTGTAGAGGCCATTGTTGTAATCTCTCATGGCTTCATTAAACTTCGACTCACTCCGAATCTCGGTAAGACTGCGAATTGGAGTTGCAGATTCTTTAGCGGCCATCTCTGAAAGCAGTGCTTTTGTGGGAACATCTTCTTCTTGCGGAAGTTGCGCCAACTCTTTTTTCTCTTCACTCCTAAAAGCAATGGCGAACAGAACGAATACAGCCGCCACCATTAAAAGTTTTTTTCTCTTTGCTGCGTCCTCACCGCCCGAACTCTTCGCTGGTCCAGCACTAGCAGAAGCATAGCCCGTTATTGTATTCGGCCTTTGCCCAGCCATACCCGCAGGAGGAGGAAGCTGCTGACCTGGCAGTAGGACATAAAATTCACGATTACCAAAAGCCAATGAATCTCCTGGCTTTAAAGACACCGCTCCGTTAACTTTTTGCTTGTTCACTAAAAACCCATTTTGAGAACCGCCATCTTCAACAATCAACAAGCCATCTTTAATATAGAATGTGAGGTGATAGCGGGATACTGTTTCATCTTTAATAACAACATCGTTATCAGGAGCACGGCCGACCCTTGTAATTTCCTGCGCTATTTTAAACTGAGTGCCGCTGGCTGAACGAAGAATAAACATGATTTAATCCTCCGCCTTTGTCATAGTAATGAAATGTGCGCCCTGACCTGAAACCATCGAGAGGCGATAATTTTTTCCGCTCACCTCAAAAGGACGCATTCCAGCCTTCCAAGGCATTGATGAAGTTTCCGCAACCAGTTCGCGTATTTTTCCAGTGTACGCCATGTCTAAGCTTGAACCTTCCAGATCTGCGCCTAAAGCAAGCCCTGAGTTAATGCCTGTTACGCGCGCCATGCTTTCATTCCAAGCAATGACTCTTAGGTCTGTGCTGTATGCTGCCGCCGCTGTGCCAGAAGCTTCGACCGCACCTAAAGCCCAGGTGGAATCGCCACCCATACCGCCAGCCGAACTTCCGCTTGCTCGCCCTAAGGCGCCAGAAATTTGTTCGCAAAGTTTTTGTAATTCTGGCCACAAGAACTCTGTTTGAACAACGGCATCACCTTTTTTGAGAGCTTCATCAATTTTTTCAGAAACCAAAACCAGAGATCCATTAATCCATCGGAAAAAGAAGATGACAAACAACAATCCTAAAACTGCTGCTGCCAAAAGAGAATTCAAGACTTGCTCGATCATCTCATTGATCGTGATTTTTCCTTTACTTGGGTTGTAGACAACTAGTGCCGTAGCAACGGTTTGATTCCCGGAGCTTGTTCCAATTTTAATGGGGTAGGAAACATAGGCATCACCTGATTGACTGAAAATAATAGATTCACGCTCCTGCTGAGTGGCCAGAATTTCTTCTTTCACAGATATGGCGCTCCCAAGCGCCTCAGGTGGAGAAAGAACCGTGCCTTTTGTCGTATCTAATATTTTAGTTTCAATAACCCCAGGCGTTTGTCCTTTTTTAGTGTCTAGCGTGTAAATGAGATCAGCATATCGCTGATCAATAATGGCTTGCTGATTTAGTCTTCCCAATTGTCGCGCATACAAGCGAGCAACAGAAAGAGATTCTCGCACGACCCGGTCATTAGCCTTCGTAGAAAAAGGAGAAACCGTTAGTAAAAGCAAAAGCAACGACCACACCACAAGAAACCCAACCAAAAGGATTGGCATGGATACTTTCTGAGCCAGTTGATCGGCTAGAGGATAAATGTTTTTTTCAAGAAACCCTTCAATACCTGATTTTGGTGGAGGAGGAGCTGCTGCAACATTGCCTCCTACTGCACCAAAAGACATCGGACTATCTATTCTTGCCGAAGGAGCCTCTATGACATTGGCAAGCTCTGGAGCGACCTTAACAATTTGCAGAGTGTAGTTATGTAGAGTAATGGCATCGCCTGTTTTTGTTTGTATTTTTTTAACCAACACACCGTTAACAAGAGTTCCATTTGAAGAACCCATGTCTTCAATTTCAATTTTATTTGGTGCCAGAATGGTCACACGACAATGCTGCTTGGAAATACCTGCCGATGGCAAACGAACGGCACAGGATTCTGCGCGGCCAATTGTGTATGAGGTCCCAATTTGCAGCGGGAATGATTCTCCTGCGCCTGTTGGTCCCTTCACAATTCTTAACTGATACATGGCTCAATCTCCAATCTCTGACCCTGCATCAAGTTTAATGTTTTTCTTGTTCCCGAAGGCAGCTCCAATGCTTTTTTAGCCTTCCAATAAATAGACGACCATCGCCATGGCTTGAGGTTTTCCTCAATGCCAACAACTTCGTTGTCCCGACTTAAGAACAACACATCAATCGAAAAACGCATAAAAAACATATGGACCTGTGAGCAAGGCTCTATCAACATGGCCTCACCTGATTTTAATTCTTTATGATTGAGCAGCCCCACTAGTCGAGACAAGGCATCTTGAGCATGAATGCAGCGATTGGCAATCATGGCACCTTCACTTGTCTTAATCTGAAGCATTCTGGATTGGCTCATTACTTAACCCCCAAATACTGCAAAATAATTGGGGCAAAAATCATCAACATTACGCAAGGTAGAATAAAGAAGACTAGAGGAATTAGAATTTTTTGACTGGCCTGTGCTCCTAATTTTTCTGCCTTCACTAAACGCTCTGTTCTCATGGAGTCAGACTGCGCACGCAACACTGTACCGATGCTGGCACCCATAGATTCAGCCGACACCAATGTTGCGACAAAACTTTTCATCTCAGACATGTCTATGCGATCAGCCATTGCGCGCAAAGCATCCGCTCGCGTTTTACCCAGCTGAATGTCTTTTAGGACAATGGCCAATTCATCAATGAGTGGGCTTGGCGGTGCACGATCCACCACTTTTCCGATGGACCCCATGAAATCCAATCCAGCTTCCGTACTCAACGTCAGCAAATCAACAACGTAAGGCATAGCTTGTCGAACTTGAAGCTGTCGCTCTTGAATTCTTGTATCGACATCAAAATTTGCAATGAAAAATGCAAGTAAAGGAAATACTACCGGCATCCAAGCAGGAGTGTCCTGACCAAATAAATAAAACAGAAGCGATCCGCCCAAAACCTCAAGAGTGAACCAAAATTTTGCAGCAACAAAGTGCTCTGCTTGAATGTAGCGATTCAAACCAGCAGCAGTTAATTTTCTACGCCAGTATTCAATTTGCTCTGGTTTCCAAAATCCTGTGGCAATTTCTAGATAGGCTTCTTTAAGAAGCGGTCGTGTGAGCTTTAAGTAAATCGGAGCCTGAAATGGTTTATCTCCATCCACTCCATTCCAGTCCATGGATAGACGGCTTTCCGCATCTGAAAGCTCAGCAGCACGCTTCAATGTGTAGACGACGTAAAACACGGCGCCACCCATTAAAAGTGCGGAAAAAAATAAAACCACAATAAACGCTCCTTTCCCTAAGCAGACTTATCGACAAAATGACGTTCCGTCTTAAGACCTAGTCCTGGTCAGAAAACCGTCATCATGCGCACTGCGTTGCCAAGATTGCTCGGTGAATTAAAGTTCCATCACCTACGGAGTCGATAGGACCAAGGCAATGGAAAGACAGGACAAAAGAGAACTTCAACGCAATGGTATTGCCGAATGGCAATTTCCAATTCGTTGTCGTCTGCGAACGTCCAGCGGCGAAGTTTCAGCCGAGGTGATTAATTATCACTTTCAAGGCGCGTGTCTTAAGCTCAGCGCCAAAGACATTCCTAAACTCCTTGATACACCAGCCCAGCAACTAAAATTAGATTTTTACGTCGGCCAACGCTGCCTCAAGAGCGAGCATCCTTACAAAATTTGTTGGAATGATTTCCAACACTCAGGCGCGTTTGGCGTTGAATTTTTGCAATCATTAAAACCATGGGTTGAGCGCGAAGCCCGCCTTCCCATGCATCACAAAATAAAACCCACATTGAGTGCCCCAGATCCAACGGACCCCAATAGAGATATCTACTTCGACGTCATCAACGTCTCCCTGGGCGGATGTCTGCTTTCTACTTCGCTAACAAATCGACACCTATTTCCCGGCATGAGTATGAAAAATGCTCTGCTAAGCGTTCCTGGAAAATCTACAGAGAGCTGTCATCTACAAATTGAAAATACAAAATTATCTCCGGACAAAACATCTATGGAGTTAGGGGTGTCGTTTAAAACCCCATCACCTGCTTTGTTGGAAAATTTACGTCACTATCTTTCCACCATGGTAAATAAGAAGGACGCCAAAATTGACTGGGATGAATTTTCCAAGAGCGCCCTTTATACAAAAAAAATAAAGAGCGGTTTAAGCTTCAGAAGCATTAACAACGAAGCTGACTACGAAAGTGTCTTAAAGCTCCGTTTCCGTGGATATAAAAAACATGGAAAGGTTGTGGAAGGGAAACACTGGCGAGACATGGGGGAAGGCCTCACCAACGAAGGATTAATCATTGGTGCTTTTCTTGGTGGTGAGCTTGTGTCGTGCATTGAAATACGTTTTGGAAGCGACAACATTGCGTTTCGCTATGTCACCGAAGAACATATGGCAAGACTTGGACTTCACCGCAATCGAATTGCAGAGGGAAACAAGCTCGTTGTTCATCCCTCAATTCAAGGAAGTGACATTGTTCTTGGAATGATTCAAAAAATTCACGCCATTTTAGTAGCCAAAGGTGGCTTAGATTTCGTCATGGCATCGACTGACAAATTAGTCCCCTTGTATAAGAGATTGGGCGCAGACAACTCCGGATTGAAAATTCCTCACCCAACACTCCCTGACCAACCGTTAAACATTATGATTGTCCGTCACGAAGTTTATTTGGGACAAGATAGGTTTAATCCTTACGCTTGGGAGAGCGTCTACGGCGCCATTCACGACGCCTACGCCAGCGTTGGAATGGTAGAAAAAACGTCTTTCTCTACAAAACAAAAAATAGAGAAATTCATTACTCCTTATCTTTTAAAATTTAAGTCAAAAAATAAAAAAACAGAGTCCAGTGGAAAAACCATAGGTGAAAAAACTGGGTTTATTGATCCGCGCTGGACCTCTCAGCACATGCTAAGCTCTGTTTTACACCCTTACATACAATTTGCTGATCAAAAAATTGGACCTGAAAACGTCGACAAGATACTTTCAGAGATTAACATTCCTCGCTCCCACATTCGAAAGCAAAGCAACTGGCTTAGCACACAGTTTCTTGATGCCTTTATTGAAAAATACAAAGCCTATGGAGATGTTAAAGAACTCTCTAGAGAGGCGGGGCTCATTTCTCTGGGTAAAAACATTATTGGGCTTAACTATTATTTGCTCAAACATTTTGTGACACCAGAACTAGCCTTTCGACAATTTGAAAAGATCATGCCCAGCTTCAATCGTTCGCGGAGCTACAAGCTTCACGAATGCTCACATGGCAAGGCACGCATATCGGTAGGAAAGAAAACAGGCTATGACTTGCCGGCACATTCAGAATCATGTGAAAACTGGAAAGCCAGCTTTGAAGCTTACATTTTGCTAATGACCGGAAAAAAAGGCCACGTTGCCAAAACTCAATGTTGTTACAAAGGCGATGAAAGCTGTACTTATGAAATTTACTGGGCCCACCACCCTAAAAAATATTTAGAACCTGTTCTAAGTGGAATTGCCGCCTTGGTTTCCGCCCTAAGCTATTATCCTACATCACGCGCCTTCGGCCATACCACAGCGTTGAGCATATCCATTGCAACACTGCCATTTTTAGCTCTTTGTTACTACTATTACATCTCCAGGCAGCAGCGAAAAAACATTAACGAAATTAATGAAGAATTTGAGCGCTTTCAAAATGAGACCAATGAAAAATACTCCGATCTTCAAAACGCCAAAGAGCAACTCGATCACCGCTACCGTGAAGCCATATTGCTCGACAAAACCTCAAAAGAAATTCAGCAGTCAAACGATGTGACCAGCATATTAAAAATTTCTCTCGATGCTGTCTGCACAAACTTTGGATTTGACCGAGCGTTTGCCATGCTCTGTGAGGAAAACAAAAACACACTTCGAACCTCCGCCGTATCTGGGATACACGAAGGGGTCGCAAGCATTTGGCAATATCAAGTTGACGTGTCACAAGATAAAAAAAATCCTCTCTTGCTCAGCTCTGTTTTTCGAACAGGCAGTCCGGTCATGATCACCAATGTTGAAGAACACCTTTTTCAATTAAATGAGTCCTCGCAAAAGCTAATTGCCCAACTTAAAACTAACGGTTTTATTATTGTTGCTATACCTTCTCACCAAGGCAGCTGGGGCGTCATCATTGGCGACAAGTTAAGCAAAACAAATCCTGTAAACCGCACAGACCTTGTGCTTTTACAGCGAATCGCTCAACACATAGGCCTAGCACTCGACAAACACTTCAAGCTTGAGCAAGAGCAGCGGCTTCGTCGCTACTTCCAAAAATATGTTCCCGTGCAAGTCCTTGATGAATCGCTGTCTTTAGGGGGCCCTAGCCTTGAAGGAGCAACAAAAGAAATTGCGTGCTTATTTTTAGACATTCGAGGATTCACAAACCTTACTGCACAGTTCCCAGAGCACATCACCATTCACGTTCTCAATAAACTTTTTAGCCACATCAATGGCATTGTGACAAAGCATTCAGGCGTCATTGACAAATTTCTAGGCGATGGCGCACTTATAACTTGGGGAAGCCTCACGCAATCTGCAGACACTCCCGAACGTGCTGTCTCTGCAGCAGTTGAAATTCTAGCGACTCTTCCTAAAATCAACGAAGACCTTGTGAATTCGGGAATCCCTGAATTAAAAATAGGAATGGGCATTCACTACGGCCCAGCCATTGTGGGCAACATCGGCTCCGAAGATCGTCTGGAACACACCTGCATTGGCGCAACCGTGAACCTTGCTTCTAGACTTGAGAATTTAACCAAAGAACATGATTGTTCCTTAATTATTTCCAATGAGCTTTGGCAAAAACTCCCAAACAAACAACAACAGCAATTTAGTCAAAACTATTCTCAGAAAATACGCGGCATGGATTCCTTGGTTGGAATTCGTGTCCTCAACACCAAGAACGACACCCAAATAAAGAAGGCAGCATAGACATGACTCTAAAATCAACATCCTTTCACAAGCCAATACTAGAACTCATTTCCTCAGCTCAATCTGAGTTTAAGTCTAGAATGGAGCAAATGGAGAACTGTGGTGGATTAACAGCAGAACGCTACACTCGATATTTGAGCATGCAATATCATCTTACCAAAGGCGTGCAAAGACACTTCATGATTTGCGCCAGCCATCCAGACTTTTCACACAAGCTTGCGCTTCGAGAGTTTCTATTCAAATTTGCCCTTGAAGAAGAACTTCATTTTAAAATTGCAGAAAAAGATTTGGAGAATTTAGGAACAAAGGCTTTGCCCAAACCTTTTGATGTGGAGCTATGGTGGTCTTATTTTGATGGAATTGTTTACGACAAGCCATTGGTGAGACTTGGTGCCACCTGCATTTTAGAAAACATTTCTTCCAGTTCTGGAGCACTCATCCAGAATCTCATGAAGCAAGCTTCATACTTGAATGCAAAAAACACGAAATTCATCACCATTCACCAGCATGGTCCCAACCTAGACCACGGAAATGAAATTTTAGAAGCACTTCATGGCGCAGACCTCAACACAAGTCAGTGGAATGATGTTGAGACTGGTGCAAGAAACGGGACACTCATGTATCTACGAATGGCAGACTGGGCCCTGCAGTTGCCTGCGTTTACAAAATTAAAAACGGCGGCTTAATTCCAAGTAATAGGATATTTGCCGTCTTTCTTTTTTCCAGACGGCTCTGTCCAGTCGGCATTTGTTATGACACTAAGCCTGCTTTTCAATTCTTCCTTGGTCATTTGCTTTTTACGACGACCAAACCAAGGGCCACCACCACCGCCATTTAACCGATCACCAAAGAATTTAAGCAGCAACCACCCCGTGAACAAACCACCCAAGTGAACCAAATGAGCAACTCCGCTTTCACTCTGGAAAACAGCTGAAAAAATTTCAATCCCTAAAAGCATGTAAACAAACTGCCTTGCCTTCATGGGGAAAACAAAAAAGACCAACATTTGAGCATCACCAAAAAGACGACCAAACGCCATAAACAAACCATACAATGCCCCGGAGGCGCCAATGATTGGCAATGAACCAAGCCTTGCCGAGTGTTCTGGGAATGCAACTAACGAGATAAGCCATATGAATGTTTGTAAAAACGCGCCGCCTACACTGCATGTGAAAAAATAAATTAAAAATTTCTTAGTACCCCAGTACCGCTCAAGCTCCGCGCCAAGCATAAAAATAGCCAAACAATTGAACAAAACGTGAGTAAGGCTTCCGTGCAAAAAAGCATAAGTGATGATTTGCCAAACGGAACCCGTGAAAAAAGATAATGGAGAAAACCCAAAATAATGAGAAACAGGCACTTGAAAGAACTGAGCCGCCGTCATTTGAAGCACAAAAATTGAGACAAACACAACAATCAGGGCACGAGTTGAACTGGTTAAGCGTGGAGACATTCCTATCATTTTATTTTTGCCTCAACTGATAAAGCACATGTCTTGGCAAGTTTCTATAGAGCCAAGACATGGAAGATTGAGGCATAGCACTTGCCTCCCAATGAACCGTTCCATTATTTTTATACAAAGGAGAATTTGCTCGTTCAAACTCTCTCTCCGCCATGTTCATGCTTATAATAACTTCTACCGCAGGGAATTTAGGAGCCTTGTAAGATGGGATTGGACGGCTCTCTTTCACAAAACGTTCGAATTTAGAGCAAGAATAGAGAGACAAAACAACCACAAACAACAAAGCACCCAGAAACTTCGACTTATGTCTAAAGTTTCTGAATGCTTGAATTGAAGATTGTTGATTCCGCATCACGCGGAGACAAATCTTACCGAATTAGAACTCTTTGGCAATCTCCAAATAGTAGCTAATGGTGTCCTTGTTCCAAAGAATGAACTTGGTTTTATCAGCAGACGCAGATGGCTTTCCATATGCCGTTTCAAAAGCCATGCCCAAAGCAACTTCGTAGTTCGCAATAGCCTCTGATGAGTAATGAACAGAGTAATCTTGAACCATCAACCCGTTCCAGAAATGTGAGTAGCCATCAAGATTTGAGCCCATGTATCTGTTGGCGTTATAAAAATAAAGCTGGGCGTTCAGGCCTTTTGCTGCAAACTCTGGAGAGTTCAAAATGACATCGGCAGCGTTTGTAAACAAAGCATTTGGAGAAAGTTTTGAGCGTTTTGCAGCTGCTGCAGAATCGGCATCAGTTGTTGCGCGGTCAATACGATATTGGTAGTTGCTACGGTTAAGAGGCAAACCAATCGCGTTACGAACTACAGTTGACCAACCACCTTCAGCGCCCCACTTGATAGCTGGACGGTAGGTGACTGTACCAAAAGTACCTGCCTTTTGAGCAGCGTTACTTGTTGGAAGCCCGTAGAAGTAGTTTGCAAAAACTTTTCCGCCCCACAAAGAGGTGACTTTCTTATCTGCAAAATCGATGGTTAAGCTTTTATGAGCCCATGTTCCTTTTTTTGTCGTCTCGAAATCGTAGTTATACAGAGTACGCAAATCAGGAGTGATGGAATAGCGGTCGTTAATTTTGAACGTCAAACGGTAAATAATTTCTGTTTCAGAGGTCTCAAATTTGCGATCGTAGCCATTCACCACATCAATCAAACTCGTGACGGCTAACGAGGCGCTAGAAAATCCCACCACGCAGAGCGCACCCAAAACACGTACAATATTTTTGTTACTTAACTTCATTGAAATAACCCCCTTAAAGGTAAAAAGTTCTAGCCCAGTTGAACTAGACTCAGTCTTCCAACGCCACATCGCGCATGTCAACGGGTTGGCAACTATAAAAGTGCTTAAAATCGGCTGTTTTTAGCTATTTAAGAGGGAGTTTGGCAAAGGGACAACGAAGCTCACTCTCCAAACGAAGCAGCTCGTTGTATTTGGCCATGCGCTCAGACCTGCTCGCCGAGCCCGTCTTAACCTGACCACAACCAGTTCCAACAGCGAGATGAGCCAAGCTCGTGTCTTCTGTTTCACCCGAACGATGAGAAGAAATGGAATTAAACCCATTCTCTTTGCCTAATGCCATTGTTTGAAGTGTCTCAAGAAGGCTTCCCACTTGGTTAAGCTTGATCAAAATGGCGTTGGCCGCCTTACTCTCAATCCCTTTTTTCAAACGAGCAACTTGCGTGACAAACAAATCATCACCCACAAATTGCATCTTGGAGCCCAATTGCGTCGTGGCCATTTGCCAGCCAGACCAATCGTCTTCTGCAAAGCCGTCTTCAATTGAGAATAGCGGGAAGTCCTTGTGGAGCTTCTCATAATAATTAGCCAACTCAGCTGCAGATGCCTTGCCAAGGGATTTATCGTTGAAGTTATAAAAACCATCCGAGAAAAATTCAGAGGAAGCAACATCAAGCGCTACGGAGATTTGATCTTTTGCTTTGTATCCAGTTTTTTCAATCGCGTGCATGATGAGCTCAAGGGCTTCACGGTTTGATCCCAAATGAGGTGCAAAACCGCCTTCATCGCCAACAGCCGTTGTGAGCTTTTTATCGTGAAGAATTTTTTTCAACGTGTGAAACACTTCACAACCAGCACGAATGGCTTCTGCAAATGTTGGGAAGCCGTGGGGGACAATCATGAACTCTTGAATATCAAGACCGTTGTCGGCATGCGCTCCGCCATTGATGACGTTCATTAGGGGAATAGGCAAATTCAAGGTTGTTTTATAACCCAAATCTGCAGCTTGTTTTTGAATCCACAAAGCAAATGGGGTTTTTTGATTGTTCGCCGAAGCTTTGGCAGCCGCCAAAGACACAGCCAAAATGGCATTTGCTCCGAGTTTGGTTTTGTTCGGAGTTCCATCGGCTGAAAGCAAAAGAGTGTCTGTTGTTTTTAAATGATCAGGGTTTTGCCCAACCAATACCTTTGAGAGAGTTTCATTAATATTAGCAACCGCTTTCAAAACACCTTTGCCATGAAAGCGCGTTTTATCACCGTCCCTTAGTTCTAATGCTTCAAAGGTTCCTGTTGATGCACCAGAGGGCACAATGGCCTTTCCTTGAACACCGTTGTCTAAAATGACATCACACTCAACCGTTGGGAAACCACGAGAATCTAACACTTCACGACCGACGACTTTTGAAATTTTTACCATGACATTTTCGTAGCACGCCAAGCGGCAGCAATCAAAGTCGGCAAGTAGAAAACTTAGGCTGCTTTTTTCTGGAAAACGTTAAGGGGGAACGGAAGGCCAGAGGTCACGATCATCTCTTTAAAGCTTGGCATAACGCCAGTAGCCACATGCTGGCCAATGATTTTCCCATCAGGACTCATGCCTGTTTGTTTAAATACAAACAGATCTTGAATAATGTATTTTCCATTTTCCGCCAAACCAAGACATTCTGAAATGTGCGTAATTTTACGACTTCCGTCACGAAGACGACTGGCCTGAATGACAATGTGAACGGCCTCCGCAACCTGTGCGCGAATGACGTGAGCAGGAACTCCCGTGTCAGCAATCATGCAAAGAGTTTCCAAACGATTCATCCCCTGAACAGGGTTATTGGCATGCAAAGTACCCATGGAACCATCATGACCCGTGTTCATAGCTTGCACCAAATCCAGCGCTTCAGGGCCACGCACCTCACCTACAATAATTCTATCGGGTCTTAAGCGAAGTGATGCTTTCACCAAATCACGAATATTCACCTCACCCTTACCTTCATAGTCCTTGGCTTTGGTTTCGAAGCGAACCACGTGGTTACTCTTGATTTGCAGTTCGGCAGTGTCTTCAATAATAAGCACACGCTCATTGCCTGGAATCCGAGATCCAATAACGTTGAGAAGCGTCGTTTTACCAGAACCCGTGCCACCGCTAACGAGTGTATTCCTTTTGAGAATTGTGCAAAGGTCAATGAATCGAGCCATATCGTGGTTCATTGCTCCAAAGTTGATTAAATCTTTAAGCCCCAATTTTTCTTTGGCAAATTTTCTGATGGCAATAGTTGTGCCGTTTTTTGCACAGGGAGGAATCACCACGCAAATACGCGAGCCATCAGGCAAGCGTGCATCAAGAATGGGCTCTTTTTCCGAAAGGGGCTTGCCCACATACTGAGACATGTTGCGAGCTGCGGCTAACAGTGCTGCTTCTGTGCCAAAATCACAATCTGTTTTGTGAATTTTTCCTTTTTGTTCATAAAAAATATCATGCGGACCATTGATCATGATTTCTGAAATGTTGGCGTCTGCCAAAAGCGTTGCAATAGGTTTTAAAAACTCGGCAAGCGAGTCTGCAAATACTGACTGATCAATACCGCCTGAGCCTAAACCCATTTTTACCTAGCCTCCCGAGCTATGCGTTGGCAATTGTCCAACGCGCACCAACTTTTCCTTTGTAGTTAGAGGCAGCCATGAAGTCTGTTTCAACCCAGCACTTCATACTGCGACCAACAATGAGCAAGAGGGCAAAGAGCTGCCCTTCTGTTAACGATTCAACAAAGATATCTCTTTCTGAAATTCTATTTTGCTGAGTGAGTGCAAAAATTTTTCCCAGATCCCCTGGGGCACGATGGCTCCACAGTTTTGAAAGGGCTCGAATTTCATGCTTAGGGAGTCGGTAAAAGCGAGACAGTCGTCCGTTTCTTGAAAGGACCTCAAGGACCGAGTCCCACACCTTGTCATCGTTTTTTACTGGCAATTGATTCGACATAGCTCCTCCTGACGGGGCATCCCTAAAGCGGAATCATTCCGCTTCACCTAAACTTCATATCGGCACAATTGTGAAAAATGTTTAAAGAAAAACGTTAGATTTTTGTTAATGAACGGGCGATTAAAATCGTCAAAAAAATGTCGCCCTAGCGACGAATCGTCACGCGGAGTCTGCCGAAGTATTTTTCTTCTGCTATCTGTTCTGGTTTTAGCTTGTTGGGCTCATGAGCATAGCTAATCACATATTTGCCATTAGTAATGCCGCGCTGAAGTTGCCCTTCCTTGTAGTTCATCAAACCGTAGCGGCGACTGAATTCAAAATCAAGAGCACGACCAACTGTGAACACGGGGTGAGGGAACTGATCCAACATCATCTGGGAGTAATCTTCAATCCAAGTCCACGGACCAACCAAATCATAATCTACCGGAAGCTGCACGTCTTGAGATTGCGCCTTCCACGACTTCGCGACATATTCCACAGCTGCGACCTTGTTCGTGAGAGGAACATCTGGACCAAAGAGCTCAGTTCCTCGATACGCATGGTGCGCACGCGATGTGAGATAGCCAGCTGGAAGGCAATAGAGAGCCATCGCAAATAAATTACAGCATGTCACCATCATAAAACCATTTCCTAGCTTGGTTTTTAAAATTAAGGGGAAGCAAAACCACGCGAATAATGTCAACGGAAGATAGGCAATATATATGTCGGGACGCTCTTCATTATGAAAAAGCGGCCCCCCTAAAAGAGAGGAAGAAACCGGAGGTATTGCAACATAAACAAACAACAAAAACCATTTGAGGCTATCATCCCTAAAAAAATCCGCAGCCTTCTTTTTATATCTATAGACAAAGACAAGAAGGTAAAGCGCAAATGCAAAAAACAAATACATCTGTACTTTTAAAAAAAGATTTCCATATGACAAGTATTTAGAAACGTCTCCAAGAATGTCACGGGACCATAGGTTTTGAAAAACTGACATTTCAGTGAAGCTATGTAGGTAGCGAGGAAAATATTTAATAGCATCGTAAGCCCCCGCAAATCGACCCCATACAGATCGGGTGCTTAATGAGCTCATCTGATCCAACGACACCAATGAAAAGAATGGAACCCATGTCACGACAACAAAGAACAACAAGCCGGAAAAAAAAGAAATCACCGACCCCTTTGAGATAAAAAGCATAGGTCTGAAATATGATGTTTTGAAATATCGATTTTGAATGTGGGCAGCGCAAACGAACAAAAAACAACTAACGGGTACCAAAAGTCCCCCCATATAGAGCGCTGGATTTAACAAAGCTAAAAACCAAAACGCAACTAAACCCAAGCGCGATCCACGCAGACTACAAATCATAGCCGCAACAGTTAATAAATGAACTGGGTTTAAAACCCACTGGTTCCACAGCTCAATGCCTGTGGCGCGCATGGACACAGAGGAAAGTCCCGCAACAATAAAAACCGTGCGAAATAGCGCGGACTTACTAACAACGAACGCAAATACACATACGGCAAAGACCTGCATTAGGCTTAAAGCAAAACTCACAAAGTGAAGACCCGGCAGCCAAGCAAAAGGCATGGAAAAAAGTGCCATTCCATTGGGGTTGTAGATATGACTTGAGTTCACCAAGCCAACCTTGGGGAAAGAAGAAAAAAATTGATAGCCCATCCACAAATTCGCGCCTTGATCTTCTCTCCATTGAGCAAGCCCAGACCAAATCCATCGGTCCCAGCAAACCAGAAGAAACACCGGCAGTGCCCACCAATATTTTTTAAGAGCAATCAATGCAGACTCCTGAAAACTCTAGTGTATGAGATAGTTTTGCAAACCCTTTTTTTTCAACATAGTTTATCATTTCCTTAGGAACGCAAAAGTCAATCTTCGCAATTTTATGGCATTCACGGCAAATCACATGATGATGGTGCTGTTTGCTTTTGGTTTCGTAACGAACCACCCTGTCACCAAGATCGCATCGCACGACAAGGCCCAATGTCTCAAATTGAGCTAGAGTTCTGTAGACTGTGGCTTTGTCACAGTTTTTTTTACATTCAGCGCGGGAGTAAATGTCGTCAATGGACGCAGGGCAGGCCACTTGGATTAAGGCCTCGGCCACAGCTTTGCGCTGAAGCGTCCACTTTAATCCCGCCTCTCGCGTACTCTGTGCGAAAGCCTCTACAAGGCCGCTTTTTTTCATAAGCTACCGCATATTCTATTTGCAAATGATTTGCAAATAGATCATGAAGAGCGAGTGCACCTCATTGAGCAAGTTGGCATTATTTTTTTAATCTGCGGGTTGATGGCAATTCTCGCCATTGTTTTACACCAGCGCCTTTTCCAAAAGCGTGGAGACGCCTTACTGTTGCTTGGCGCAGGTTGGCTGTTAGGGCTTGCTAGCTTCCACATTTTCCCTGAGGTCTATCATGTTGGCGGAAGCAAAATGCTTATTTATGCTTTTGTCTTTTTGCTTATCTATACCGTGTTGCACACATGGATTGAAAAAAATGGCAAACATCACCATCACCGTTTTGATGAAACAACACCTTGCCATCACGAAATTGATACTCTGGTTGACTCCACCTTACTCACCTCTATTGGATTGCACTCCTTAGCAGACGGTGCACTTCTTGGTTCAGCCTCTCATTTTGATAGCCACCTTCAGCACGACATTCTGTCTTCACTCGTTATTCATAAAGTTTTAGAAGTGCTGTCAGTCACAAGCATCTTGCTCACTAGATTTAAAGGGAAAAAATTAGCCATCGCCCTTTGCATTTATCTTTTTTCTTTTCCACTAGGTCTTGGCATTTATGAACTAATCACTCACTCGCTAGCAGCAGCGCTCAGTGCTGACCAATTCCATGAACTAACCATGGCAACGCTATCACTATCTTTGGGATCGCTCGTAGCGTGTGTGCTGCTCGATATTGTTTGGCCCAAACTTCGTCAGTGGCGCAGACGCCCTCGGCACCTAGCATGGTTACTGGCTGGCTTCTTAATTATGGCCCTTGTTTCTAACTTCAAACATCAACACTGAGATTTATAACGCAGAACTGCGCAGCAAAAGGTAGGCCGTACCTGTGGATAACTAGAGGCCGGGTTCATCTTCGGCGTTGAATTTAACATCAGAGAGGTAGTCTTCTTGGATGTTTTCGCGACGACGAAGTTCAGCAACGATCTCTCGTTGCAAGTGGCGGCGAATTTCCAAACTCATTTTGCGAACCTTCTCACGGTTCATAGCATCAGCAGGAGAAAAATGGTCGGTTGTGATGGGAGGTAAAAACTTAATTTTCCATTTCACTGGCAAAGGCAAAACGTTCAAAGGCAGCGGAATCACGCTTCCAATCAAATATTTTGTGAACTGAATTTGAGACAAATTAATATGGGTTTCTTCTGCGCCAATCACCATCGACGGAATAATGGGCTTGCCCGTGATCATAGCTAGGCGAATAAAGCCGCGCTTAAATTCCTGTAGGCGGTACCGGCGATTGGTGGGCTTGAAATTGCCCGCCTCACCCTCAGGGAACAAAATTAACAAATCATCACGCCTTAAAATTTTAAGACTTTCATTGATATCGGCTTCCACTAAGCCCATTTTCTCAGAAACCACGCGCACAGGTTTTCCAAAAAACCAAAGTTTATGCGCCAGCAAATGAGCGCGGCGATCAATGGCCCTCTCCACCTCATTGCGAATCATCAAAGCGTCAAAACCTGCATAGCCAGAATGGTTGGAAATAATAATTCCCCCACCCGTTTTAGGCACATGTTCCATGCCCTCTGTTTCCACACGCAGGTAGCGACGGATGACCTCGAGCGTGAATGCCGGAATCAAACGAAAGGCGATGTCTTCTTTTTTCAGGCGGCCAGTGGCCAGTTTTTTCACTAAATTTTTATCGAGAAGCGAATCGCCGTAAGTTTTTAGCAATTCTAAAACTGCACGGGTTTCATTTTCAAATTTTGATATTAAACTCACAGGCCTTATGTCCCAAAAAAAATATTATGTTTTAGCCATCGACCAAGGAACAACCTCTAGCCGAGCCATTATTTATAATAGCCTATTTAAGACAGTTGCCTCACATAGCCAAGTTTTTCCCCAGCACTTTCCTACAGCTGACCGAGTCGAACATGATCTTTCGGAAATTTGGAGCTCCGTGAAAAGCAGCGTCGTCGGCGCTGTCAAAAAAGCCGCGGAACTTGACCCAGAGTTCTCCGCTGAAAAACTATTATGCATAGGAATTACAAACCAAAGAGAAACCTTTGGAGTATGGAACAAACAAACTCATCAGCCCGTAGCTCCAGCCATTGTTTGGCAGTGCAGAAGATCGGCACCGCTGTGCCAGAAGCTCCGTAAAACCACGGCTGGAAAAAAATTGGCAAAACTCACAGGCCTTGTGCTTGATCCTTACTTTTCAGGGACCAAGCTTGCCTGGTTTTTCAAAGAGAACCCAACCCTCTTGAGTCACGCAAAATCTGGAGAACTGGCTTTTGGAAACATTGATACGTTTTTAATCTGGAAACTTAGCAACGGTGAGTCGCACAAAACTGACGTGAGCAACGCTTCACGCACAATGCTTATGGATTTGGCCAAATGTCGTTGGAGCGCAGAAGCGCTCAAAACCCTTGGCCTTCCCGCAACGTTGCTAAACAATGGGTTCTTACCAGAAATTACAGATAGCGATGGATTTTTTGGCGTAACTCGTGGCTTGGATTTTTTACCTGACAACATTCCCATCTCTGGCGTGCTTGGCGATCAACAAGCCGCACTCTTTGGCCAAGAATGCTTTAATGTTGGCGAAGGAAAATCGACCTACGGAACTGGCGCTTTCATTCTTGTGAATACCGGTCCCAAACTTAAACGATCTAAAAATGCACTCTCCACTGTGGCTTGGACGCTCCAAGGAAAAACATCTTATGCACTGGAGGCCTCCGTGTTTATTGCTGGGGCTGCCGTTTCTTGGTTGCGAGACGGACTAGGAATCATCAAAGCAAGTTCAGAAATGGAAGCGCTCGCCTCAACAGTGCCAGATTCTGACGGAGTATTTTTTATCCCAGCTCTAAGCGGATTAGGGTCGCCACACTGGCGCCCCGAAGCCCGAGGATTAATTGGTGGATTAAGCCGCAGGTCCAACAAAGCCCACATTGTCAGAGCCTGCCTTGAAGGAATTGCCTCCTCCATTGGAGATGTCTTTGAGGGCATTGAAAAAGATTCTGGAAAAAAACTCAGAGAACTTCGTGTCGATGGCGGGGCCACGGCCAACAATCTACTATTGCAGATGCAGGCCGACTTTATTCAAGCCAACGTGGTTCGTCGAGTGGACTTAGAATCAACGGCTCGTGGCGCAGCCTACATGGCAGCCCTAGGCTCAGGACTTGTTCAAAGTTTAGTCGATGTCATTGGCAAAAACCCCATTGAGCGAAGCTTCAAGCCACAAATCAAAAGCACCCAAAGCAAACAGCTTAAGCAGGTTTGGCGACGCCGAGTTCAAGGACTCATGGGCGGCGCTTACTAGTGACAAGCATTTGCCAGGCACCAATACCGCCTGTTCACTAGCATGATTAGATTTTTGATTTGCTAAACAAAAGTAATTAACGGCTGCGAACAGCGGTACACAAGCTCGCAGTGGCACTTGAGGGGTCCTGGATTTTACGGAAACACTCATTAGGGTCTGAGCCACAGCCCGTTGGTCCCTGAACTTGGGCCCCCATATCGCAAACCCAAAGCTTGAAAATATTCTGACGAATGACCCCAAACATGTAGCCAAAAGCCATGGTCGCCACCACGATAAGGAGCAAATACTCAACCGCTGCTTGACCTTTTTTTAACCTATTTTCCTTTAAATTCATATATTTAAGGCGAACGTCAAAGCTCCGTTTTGATTTCAATGCGATCTTAGGCCATAATAGCATAACAATCATGGACGATTACCATAGTTATAGTCACAATTTGTTCATCAACAGCAAAAGCATGGGCAAGATCCTGTTACAACCAGGCCACACCCCGCAAAATGGTGCCGAGGAACTCGACATCATTTTATTTCCACGTCGCCTCAAGGACAAGGTCGAAGCTGACACCATTTTAGAGTGGGCCTTTTTGTCAAACGCCCCAGTTTATTGTCATAAGTCAGACGTAAAAAGCATTGAACAGAGCATTGTCGGCTCCAACCGCTACTTAAATAGCGTGGATGGCTACAAGGAAATTCACTTTCAAAACGGATCCATTGAGTTTTATCCCGCCAAACGCAGCAGACCTAAGCAGTTTTTAAAGGCGCTGTTGGCTGATTTTGCAGAAGTTATGGGTTGGCTTCAAACCCAGGCCTACCATGTTTTGGTTCGCCCCGTGGGTGAATCTGCCGTCCTCTTCTTAAACACTCCAGAAATTGATGATGTCGACTGGTCCTTATTTGAGCGATCCAAGCCCGATTTCATTATTGGTTCCGCAGATCACAGCAAAAGGGAATGGAAGACTCTCTCAAAAAAATTAGGCGGGATAGAAATTCTATGGGCCCCAGAAGTGGCATTTGTTCAGACAAATCTTGAGGGCTTCGACATCAACAACATTAAGTTTCAAAAAGGACACTTCCAGTGGAAGGGACCCAGGAGCGCGACAGCGCAAGCCGTGGCAGCAGCGACAAACCTGACCGACGACGCTTCCTCGTTTTAGTTATTGGAGGCGCAAGCCTCATCGTTCTCCTCGGTATTTTGCGCCTAGCTCCGGATTTATTGCTATCAAATAATTCTGCGCCCGTGAGCTCTTTTGTAGGGCAATCACTACCCAATCATTTGATGGTGCAAGACAGTAAAGACCAAAAAGAAAATCTCAAAACATTGATTCGCGGGAAGCGAGCGCTTGTTGCTTTTTGGGCTAGCTGGTGTGAACCCTGTGTGCGTGAATTGCCATTACTTTTGAAATTAAAACCTCAATTTGAAAAAGCGGGCTTAACTCTTTTGTTAGTCAACTTTGATGAGGGCACAACAGCGAGCGCCGTCTCTGAACAAATTCACGGGTGGATGAAAGAACAAAACATTCGCGAGCTTCACACTTATTTTAACCCTAGCCAAAAACTTTTTGAGCAACTCAACGTCAACTTCATTCCCATTGCTTTTGACATCAACGAACAAGGAGTGATTGAAGACATCCTTCATGGTGAGCAAGACTGGGAAGCCTGGGTTGCTAAAAAAACACCTACCTCCTTACGCTCCAAATGAAGATTGTGTTAAGAAACTGCGCAAAGTGCGCTTAAAACCCTCTAAAAGGCTCCAATAAACTTCACCAAAGTTTTAAATATTCCCCCGTAAAACGCCGATAAAATACTAAGAGGGAGGTCTTCGTTTTGCATTGGAGCCGGCAGGTTTTCTTTGGATTATTCTTTAGTTTGGGACTTAGCGCTTGTCTTGGTCCAGCACAACAAGGAGTGACTTCGAACACCTCTGCTGCAACTGCTATTGGCGATGACGACCCTGTTGAAATTTCAGACGAACTTGCTGACCACATGGCCATTACTGACGATGGCAATGTTGGCATTAACACCAGCTCGCCACAAGCGCGTTTTCACATGACTGACACAAGCGGAGACAACGCTCTTCGCATTTCATCACGAAGCGGCAGCAAATCCATCATGCAGTTTTTCAACTCTGAAAATAACTCTGGATGGAGCATGGGCTTTGATCAAAGCGGTGGATCAAGTCCTTCCAATAAGTTTTATATTGCTCACACCAACAATGTTCTCACTCCAGTAATAGAAATATTCCCAACACCTACGGTTTCACCTCGTGTGAAAATCAATGGCACTCTTGAAACAAACATTCTTTCCATGACCACGGCAACTGGCGGCGGAAATCCAATTATTGATGGGTCTTCAGCTTCCGTTTTTGCCAAAGGACTTTGGATTGCCTCAACTCCTACGCCAACTCCTCTTGCGGCAGGTGAATTGAAAACCGAAAAACTAAGCGTCACAAGCTCGGCCACTGTGGCAGGCACGCTCACTGTTAGCGGCGGCAATTTAACCGTCAACTCCGGCAACTTAGACGCCAGAAGCGTTCCCGCTTTTTTTAGAAAACTGTTTGTCACATCCGATGCCACATTCAACTCAACTGTCATTGTTGCCTCCCCAACCTCAACATCGGCAGCAACAAACTTTTTAAAATTAACAACCAACGGAGACGTCATTCCAGTTGGTAGCGGATGGAAACGTTTTGGTTTAGATAGAATTACTTATTCCAAACAGCATACTGGCGTAGATGATTGCTCTTCTGAAGACATCACGCTTGATGCTATTCCTTCTGGTTTAAGCTTTGCAACAACCACGGCGTATTCCGGAACCATCACCTTAGTTGAATCCAACGGCACTATGCTTTATCAGGGCATGTTTGCCGGACTTGGCACAAGTGCCGTGAACATCACTCAAATTGGAAGCGTTTTACCAACTGACTTAAGTGTTACTTTCACTCCGTCCACATCGGCGCCAAAAATTACCATCAACACAGCAACAGCATGCTCTGAAGTTAGCATCACGGTGTTTATAGATGCGTTCTTTAAATAAACTTTTTTCTTTGAGCTCAGTATTGCTGACTGGTGGCTCTTTGCTGTTTTTATCTGGTTGCCTAACGCCGGCTGAATCCAGCTCTGATGGCAACACGACGACTAGCCTTGGAACAACCACGCGCAGCGATTCCTCCTTGGACGTTGTGACACCAAAATTAGAATACATGTTTAATTTGGGCGAAGATGGTGAAGTCGGATTGGGTGTGCAAAAGCCACTGACACAATTCCATTTGCAATCAACGACAAATACCAATTTTAGAATTGATGCTTTTGGTGCAACCGGTAAAGCCACCGCTGAACTGGTCGCACCTGCCGCAGCACCCACTGTCGGTTGGTTTGTTGGAATGGATAGAAGTGATGACAGCGGTTTTTACATTAAAATGCGAGAAGGCAGTGCAACCAAGTACAAAGTCATAGCCATCCCAACGCCATCGCCTAGCTCAACATCAAAGGTCAGCATTTTTGCCAACGCAGACACCAAGGGTGTGCTGCAAAGTTCATTTCTTAAAATCAACAATGAGTTTCGAATTTTTGAAATTCAGCCAACACCTACGACCATGTTTAAAAGCTTGATGATTACCGATCAAGGCTCAGGAGTTGTGCCAGCTGGAATTGCATCTCCTGGGACCGTTCAAGCTAAAACGCTTACCATTGACAACACGGGCAACTCTACATTCGACGTTCCCGCAGGGATGACCGTTGCAGCGCTTGCTGTTGCCACACCAACGGCAACTCCAACTGTTGTGGGAGTTGTTGTGACGAATTCAACAAATGGCGAGGGTTATTTGGGAACAAGCACCATTGGTGCGCAATCTTTGAATGCTGATGACCTTAGTTATTTTCAAAAAAATATTATTGTTCAACCCTCACCCACGACATCTCCAGCCACAGGCGTCACCCTTGAGGCAAGCGGGGGAATTGTTCAGCCTGGGCAAGGATGGAGACAACTTGGCATGAATCGTTTTGTGTTTTCAAAAAAATATGTGCAGACAGATTCCACGGTAAATACGGGGACTGGTGCATGCACAGGAAGTGCAAATACCGCAGGGACTGGTGTGCTTCCCTGGTCAAATGGCTACTCAACGGTGACAACCGATTCCATTCCCACAAGTTTGAGCAGTAGTGCATTCTCCAAATTCTGGCACGCCACCATTACATTAATTTACACGCGCTTTAATCACACACTTTTGGGATCGAGCAATAACTACAACTCCTTTACGGGGTTTTTCTTTGGGCTGCCAACCAGCACATCAACTAATTTTAGCTTCACATACCCAAAGGCCGACGCTTACACCGCATCTCGTGTACCTTCTGGCGGCACAAGCTCAGTGGACAAAACTTCCAACGATGGAGATCCTTTTTGGGATGCAACAGATTACCCAACCTATCCCAACGTTGGGTCTGACTCGTCAAACGCATGGAATGACTTTGCAGGGAGTGCACCAAGTGCTGCAAAAAATGGAATTGTGGCAGATGCCAAGGTACGACAGTTCTGGAATATTATTGTGCAAAACGGACAAGCTCGTCCGTATATTTTAAAAGTTTCGGCAAGCTCAGGAGGGAGTGCTCTACAAGTGAGCTTCCCATGCATACTCCCCTCAAGCGTTGCAAGCTCCGCATACGCAGGCGTTGAAGGCATTGAAAACATCTGGCTCCACATCGACGCCAAAGTCACCGCCCCCTAATTCGCTAGCAAAAGGTACGGCCTACCTTTTGGTGTCGCAGTTGCGTTAAAGCTTTATTTATTAATGCGTTGACGCGACTGCTGGCTAAATGGAGCTAGGCACCTTTTGTAAAATGAGTTCGTTGAGGAGATCTTCGGGGTTTGAGAGCGAAGAGCTATAGTCTTTATAAAACAAAAACTGCGCGGGAGAAGAAACCATCAAGGCACCTGCCGGTGAAGCCACCGCTTGAGCTGCGTTGTATGTAGAGGCGCACAAAATTTCAGCAGCGGTCATTTTCAGCTGTGTTGCCCCTAACAACTGAGTGAATCGAAAATCAAGCTCTGGAGCTGTGCCTGGGTTGTAATCAGAAGCCAAGGCCACGCGCGCGCCTGAATCAATTAACTTGCGCGATTTTGCGTAGGGGATTCCCAAAAAAAATGACGTTGCCGGTAAAAGCGTTGCCACAGTTTTTGATTTCGCCAACAAATCCACAGCCTCATCGGAAATCATCTGCAAATGATCAATCGAAAGAGCTCCTTGCGCAATGTATGCTGCTGAAGATCCCATGTCTGTAATTTCGTCGGCATGAATTTTAGCCTTCAATCCAAATTTCAAAGCCTCTCGAGTCAAGCGCAACGATTCCTCAAGGCTAAAGAATCCTTTCTCAGGAAAGGTATCAACAAAACTTGCTAAATTTTCTTTTTGAATGGTTGGCAAAAGAGCCATTCGCTCATCGACAAATGCCGACTCCGAAACTCCTTTTGGCAAAGCATGCAGGGCCAAATAAGTCACATGCATTTTGGGTAGCTTATACGCCGCTGCCTTTTGCGAAACTGACTTGAGTAACCTTAGATGGCGCAACTCTTCTTGAGGATCTGCCCCCGAATAACCTGTTTTAATTTCCACCTCTGCAAGACCCGATTGCTTCATTTGCTTTAAATGAGCAATCAACAAATCCGAAAGCGTCTCATCTGAGGTTTTCTTTGTTGCATCTACAGTTTGGTGAATGCCCCCGCCGCGAGCAGCAATTTCTGCGTAACTAGCCCCCTGCCATCGCATGAAATATTCCGTGGCGCGCGAGCCCGCAAAAAGAGCGTGTGTATGGGAATCTATAAATGCGGCCGTGACAATGGCCCCAGTAGCATCAATTTCTTCTTGCGCAAGCCGCCCTAGGCCCGAAGATTCCTTTTCGATTTTTTCAATTTTTCCTGTGCTTTTGTTACACAAAAAATACAACGGTCCTTCAACAAAATGAGCGTCCTCTAATGTAGGTTTGCGGCCATCTTTTTTTGCAAACCCTGTACCCAAAAAAGCCGCGCGCACATTTCGCAAGGCAAACATGTTTAAACCTTGCCCAACATTGGGATTTTCACATGGTGATCTCGAGCCCAATTCTTAGCTATGTCATAACCAGCATCAGCGTGACGCAAAATTCCCATACTTGGGTCAGAGTTAAGCACTCTTTTGAGGCGGCGCTCAGCATCGACAGTTCCATCGGCCACAATAACCATTCCTGCATGTTGAGAATATCCCATACCAACACCACCACCATGATGCAGACTAATCCACGAAGCGCCATTCACGGCATTGATCATTGCATTTAAAAACGCCCAGTCCGAGACAGCATCTGAACCATCAAGCATCCCTTCGGTTTCACGATTTGGGGAAGCCACGCTTCCGCAATCCAAATGATCACGACCAATCACAAGCGGTGCTGAAACTTTTCCTGATTTCACTAAATCGTTAAACATGAGCCCTGCGCGCTCACGCTCGCCATACCTCAACCAACAAATGCGCGATGGCAAGCCCTGAAATTTCACTTGAGGCGCGCCATTGATGAGCCAGTTTCTCATGGTGTGGTTGTTTGGAAAAAGCTCAAGCAATGCTTTATCTGTTGTCTCAATATCTTTTGGATCGCCACTTAATGCCACCCAACGGAAGGGACCGTTGCCCTCACAAAACATGGGGCGAATGAATTCCGGAACAAATCCCTTGAAAGCAAAAGCATTGGTCACGCCTGCGCGCTCTGCCATAGCACGAATATTATTGCCGTAATCAAAAACCATTGTGCCTTTATTTTGAAACTCAATCATCAACTCCACATGGCGACCCATCGAATCAATGGAATGAGAGACATACTGCTCGGGATGTTTTTTTCTCAAATCCGCAGCTTCAGCCAAAGACAAACCCTCTGGAATGTAGCCATTCAAAGGATCATGCGCCGAGGTCTGATCCGTCAGCACATCAGGGATATAATTCATTTCTTTCAATTGACGGAGCACGTCCACAGCATTGCCGACAACACCAACAGATCGAGGTGTGTTAGATTTTTTATACGCTTCAATTTTTTTTACAGCATCTTCTACAGACTCAGCTTCTTCATCTAAATATTTTTCCTGAATACGTCGCTTTAATTTTGCAGGGTCAATTTCAATTCCCAAAAAAGCAGCGCCTGCTAATTTTGCAGCAAGCGGCTGAGCCCCACCCATGCCGCCAAGACCAGCAGTCACTACCGTTCTCCCCAACAAAGGAAGGTCAGCTTGCGGAGGATTGAAATATTTCCTTCCACAGGCTGCGAATGTTTCATAAGTTCCCTGCAAAATTCCTTGCGTGCCTATGTAAATCCAAGAGCCCGCCGTCATCTGGCCATACATCATGAGACCTTTTTTATCGAGCTCATGAAAGTGCTCCCACGTTGACCACTTCGGAACCAAGTTGGAGTTGGCCAATAACACACGTGGTGCATCCTCATGAGAGGGCAAAACACCAACAGGCTTGCCACTCTGAACAAGCAACGTTTCATTGGCTTCCAAATTTTTCAGCGCCTCTAAAATGGCATAAAAACTTGGCCAATTTCTGGCCGCCTTCCCAATGCCGCCGTAAACAATTAACTCAGAGGGATTCTCTGCCACTTCTGGGTCAAGATTGTTTTGAATCATACGATAGGCCGCTTCTGCAGCCCATGTTTTACAGACCTTTGTGTTTCCGCGCGGGGCGCGAATCACTGGTGCTTCAGAACTCATAGTAAAAATTCTCCTTGGCGAATCATGGTAATGATTTGATCAAAGTCAGTAGACAAAATCCTATCGCGCTCAAGTTTGGGAACATGTGCGCGTATTTTTTTATAAATGCCCTGCAGTTTAACCGCAGGCTTTAGTGGTGCAAGCAAACTCAAGGCCTGTGCTCCGCAGAGAAACTCAATGGCCAAAACGGAATGTAAATTCTCGGCAATTTGCACAGCCTTCTGTCCTGCAATAGGCCCCATAGAGACATGGTCTTCCTTGTCTCCTGAAGTTGGAATGGAGTCGACACTGGCAGGAAACGACAGTGACTTACACTCGCTCACCAAAGCTGCTGCCGTGACTTGCGCCATCATAAATCCAGAATTAAGCCCGCCATTCTCCGTTAAAAAATGAGGGAGCAGCGAGGATTCTTTATTCATAAAAAGGGCAATGCGCCGCTCAGAAATAGTGCCCAACGTCGTTAGTGCCGATGACAACGCATCCGAAACACGTGCTGTGTAAATGGCGTGAAAATTTCCACCAGACAATGAAAGGTGATCTTCTGGAATGAGCAATGGATTATCCGTTGAGGAATTCATTTCTCGCTCTAGCACAAGCTCTGCGTGCATGAGTTCATCAAAAATAGCGCCATGAACTTGCGGAGCACATCGCAATGAATACGGGTCCTGCACACGGCCGCAGTTGGCGTGACTTTGTGCCACCTCACTTGCGCCATCGAGCCACGAGCGGATTTGTGCCGCACAATGAACTGCTCCCGGATGATTGCGAAGCTGAGCAATTTTTGGATGAGCAATTTTGTGAGTGCCTCGAAGACCTTCAATACTTAAAGCTGCCGCGCAATTTGCACTCTCCAAAAGGCGAATGCCATTGTACCAAGCCTGCGTTGCTAAAATGGTCGTAGTTTGAGTTCCATTGATGAGTGCAAGGCCCTCCTTAGGCGCTAACACCAGCGGCTTTAACCCCAATTTTGACAACGCTTCTTTTGCCGAGAGAGTCACCATTTTTCCATCGTGTGGCATTGTGCACTGACCTTCGCCAAGCAAAGTTAAAACGGCGTGCGCAGACGGAGCCAAATCGCCAGAAGCTCCAACACTTCCCTTTGATGGAATGCAGGCCAAAACTCCAGCCTCAAGCAACGTTACAATGCGGTTGATGGTTTCAAGTCGAATGCCACTGTTGCCGCGAGCAAGTGTGTTGAGTCTGAGCAACCACATCCCCATGACTTGCTCTCTGCTTAAAAGCGGACCAACACCGCACGCATGAGATAAAATTAAATTATTTTGTAGCTCTGCAAGCTGTTCTATTGAAATAGAAACTTCAGCAAATTTTCCAAATCCTGTGTTGATGCCATAAACAGGTTTTCCCTCCTGCACAACCCGTTCCACATATTGAGCGGCAAGCTTCACTTTATTTTGAGCCGCATTTGCAATCTCAATTTTAAACTGTGGTTTTGTGACATTGGCGTGTTGGGCAACAAAATGCCATAAACTACGGGGCTTCAGGTGCTCGCCATCAATTACGAATTTTTCACTCATTATTTTTTTATCCTCGAAGATTTTTAATGGCCTTAGCGTAGTCTTTTGCCGCAAAAACTGCAGAACCCGCCACAAAAATATCAATACCAAGCTTAACGGCTAGCTTTGCTGTTTCTTCATTCACGCCACCATCAATTTGAACATCAATGTGTCGGTTTGTTTTTTGGCGAATCCACTTCACAGCCTCGCCCGCTTTTTTTAGCGCCGCAGGAATTAACTTTTGTCCACCAAAACCAGGATTCACCGTCATGATGAGCAGCAAATCCATATCATCTAAAACCCATTCCAAATCGTCGTAAGAAGTTGCGGGATTCACCGACACACCAGCCTTGCATCCGAGCTTGCGAATTTTTGAAAGTGATTTTTGCAAATGCGGGCATGCTTCCTTATGAATGGTGATGACATTAGCGCCGGCCTCAGCAAAATCCTCAAACAAGTGATCCGGATTTTGCACCATCAAATGACAATCCAGAGGAATTTTTACTTTGCCCTTTAACGCCTTCAAAACAGGAGCGCCTAGTGTGAGGTTGGGAACAAATGTGCCATCCATGACATCCACGTGAATGCCATCGGCGCCAGCCTTTTCAACGGCCAAGGCTTCTTCGCGAAGGCGTCCAAAATCGCACGACAACAGTGAAGGATAAATGCGTGGAGCATGCGCTGCTTTAATGGTTTTTTTAGAGGGTGTTTTTGGTGTGGAAAATTTAGGCATGATTTGAGCTACAAAGTAGAATGGCGCACGCTCGGCATCAACCCCCAAGAGCACTTTGTTGCAGTGTATCTTATGCAGCAGTTTGCTAGCGGCACGAATTTTGTATGGGCAGAACTCCCCAGGGCTCTTTCATGGATGAAACGACAGAAAGGAGGACAGAAATGGACTACCTCGAATTCGTTTTATTTCTTTTGAAGGCGGCCCTGATAGTTAACGCTATCAGGGCTCGCAAAAACACGACAAGACCCCAGTCTTGTCGTTGTCGGAAGAAAACCAAAAAAGCTTTAGGCAAGCCTAGAAACAAAAGGATAGCCGTTTGATTTCAAAACTTTAGCCGTCAGCTATAACGGACTATAGGCAGAGCCCTGGGGACCCACATAAAAGTACAACGATCATTTGCCCAAATGAACTTTGAGAACGCACCCTAGATAGAATACAAATTTAGTTTATCGACTCGAAGACCGGCCAAGAAGGCAGCGGCGTCAACCACACCTTTCCCCGGCGCTTGAAGCTTGGTAATTTTTAGCAATGACACCGGAGAACCCGTGGCCAAAAACACATTTCCCTCTTTAAGCAAAAGCGTTCCCGCCGAAGCTCCACCTGTACCAACTTGCTGCAAGGGCATTTGCGTTTGCACAATTTTTAAATAATCGTTGCTTGTTGGGTTTTCCTTCAGGGCAGCCTTTACCCCTGGCCATACCGAAAAGGCTCGCACCTTGTTGTGTAGCTCTTGGGCAGACCACGATGGTCTCCAAAAACCTTCTTCCTTAGAAATTTTTGCAGCAAGCGTGACCTCAGCTGAGTTTTGCTTTTTTCCATTTGGAATTGCACCATTTTGAAGTGTGTCTTTAAAAAATTGAGGCAAAAGCTCGGCCCCCATCAAAGACAAGCGCTCAGAAAGTTCTGCTGCCTGCATGTTTTGTGGAAGATCCATGGACGATTCATAGAGGACATCGCCTGCGTCCAATTCTAAAACAATTTTTTGAAGACTTACGCCTGTGCGCGCGTCACCAGATTCGAGTGCGCGCTGAATGGGCGCAGCTCCTCTCCACCTTGGCAGGAGACTGGCGTGAATATTCACGGCCCCCAGCCTTGGCCAATCCAAAATTTTTTGTGGGAGCAAGTTTCCATAAGCTACCACAACCAAAACATCTGGACGTGGTAGCGCTAAGACGTCAGCTTCGAATTTTTGCAACTCTGTGCTTTGTTTTTTTAGCGAGGCTGGCGCCCAAGTTTTATATTGATTTTTGGCGGCCCAATCGCGAACCGGGCAGGGAATGATGTTCTGGCCTCTGCCACGGGGACGGTCAGGCTGCGTCACCACACCAAGCAATTCTGTATGCTCCGCAGTTTTCTGCAAAGCATGCAGTGCGAAGTCGGGAGTTCCCAAGAAAAAAGTTTTAAGCCTACCTGTGGTCACAATTCTGACATTACTCGCATAGCTAATCTTGCGGCAAGAGACAATTTTACAAGTTCAAAAAACCGCCCCTACCTAATTTATATAGGGTACAGTAAACTCATTTCAAATGTTGGGCCTAAACAATAAGCGAAAATTTCTAGTGGCTTGCTCTAAAGCGGACTCGCGCTCAGAACTTTCAAATGCCATACAAAAGCATATTGCCATGTCTTTGGTTGTGACCTCTCCTGACGGTATTGACGCCACCAATAAGCTCAACAATGACTTGCCTCATGTGGTGATATTAGAAGAAAACCTGGCCATTACCGGAGCAAAGTCTGTTTTTGAGAGTGGCTTAAAACTTTCCAACTCTCAAAAAACCAGGACGGCGTTCATTATACTTGGGCCGCTACCTGATGATGTAAAATTTATTGATGAGGTGCTCAGCGGGCAATTGCAGTATGTTTCTAACTCTAGTGATGAAACAAAACTTGTTGAAGCCATCACCCGCAGCCTTAATTTCATTACTCATGAACCCTCCTCTGAATTTTTCTTGAAATTTTTAGCGCCCAACGAAGTTCTCATTGAGGAAGGCGCCGACGCAGAGAGTGTTTACATTTTACGTCGAGGAGAACTGAAAGCTTATCTGCTCCGAGAAGAGGGCGAAATTCATTTAGGGAATGTGCAAGTTGGAGAATTTGTCGGTGAAATGGCGTATGTCAATGGAGAGGCCCGCTCAGCGCATGTCTGTGCCATTAGCGATTGCGAGCTTATAGAAATTCCCATCGGAAACATGGACAAATTATTATTTAAAAACAACACATGGGCACGTGCGCTGATGAAAACGCTTTCCTCACGAGTGAAGAACGCGAACGTGCGACTGCAGAAGAAAGATTAGTTTTCTCCACCGCAGCTCTAAAAAATCTTAGTAATAGATAATCATGTAGCCAGGGGCTCCCGCTGCGCCAGTACGATATGTTGGCCCACCGGAACCACCACCACCACCTGCACCGTATCCCATACCAGGCTGAGGTGCCGAATATCCATCCCCACCCGCCCCGTACCCTCCATACCCATAATGAATAGAGCTTTCTCCAGATCCACCACCACCGCAGTCATCTGCGCCACCACCACTATAACCCTGAAACCCAGGCTTACCTGGAAATTTCAACACCGGAGTCGCCGCTCCAGCATGAGTTGGCATACTAGCCGGCGCACCGGCTGTTCCACCACTAGGATATCCACCATTACCACCGCCGCCGCCACCGTAAGCAGTTACCAATGCGCCAAATGTAGTATCTCCACCTGCAGCACCCGAAACACCTGCACTTCCAACACTTACCGTAATAGATCCTCCAGCTGAACTAACATCAACTGACGCTTTAATATATGAGCCCGAGCCACCACCACCACCACCACCCGCATTGGCTCCTGGGTCACAATTAGCGGAGCTATACCCATCACCACCGCCACCACCTGCGCCCCACATTTCAACAACAACATTTTTTACACCTGCAGGAACTGTCCAAGTTCCACTTGATGTAATAGCCACAGCGTGTGCACCTTCCGCACTAGATGGGAAAACCTGCCATGATGTCGTTCCCGTACCATCCGTTGCAGCCAAAAATTTTCCTGCCGCTGGAGCACCGCCAGAAACGATTAAGCCTGTTGCCTTAACATTGCCCGTAACATCTAACTTTTCTGTTGGCGAAGTGTTACCAATGCCCACCCTTCCTGTACTATCAATTCGCATTCTTTCGTTAGAAGCCAAGTCACCATTAGTATAAAAGCGCAAATATGAAGACGTTGCTGCTGCTGCAATATTGAGAGGGCTGTTTCCACTCCAGTAAATTGTGGAACTTCCATCCTCACGTGCATCGCCAGACACAGCGGAAGCCCAAGTAGAAGTTGATCCATGCGATTCCATACTTAACGAACCTGTACCACCACCAACCGTATATCTAGCAGCACCACTTGCGTTGTTGTTATTCACACGAACTTCCGTCACACCCGCTGCAATCGACTGCACTACATCAAGATTAGCTACTGGCGTAACAGTGCCAATACCCAAGCGACTACTGCCACTATCCCAGTGCATACCAGTTGTTCCCGCAAAACTACCACCACTATTAAACTGAACAGCACCTGGGCTGCCGCCAGGATTTGTGCCTGCAGGCAAGTTTGCCCAGCTTAAGTTACCAGAGCCGTTGGTCTGCAAAACTTGTCCTGATGTTCCATCAGTACCAGGCAGCTGCCAAACCACATCTGCAGCTAATGCTGTTGGGGCTTGAAACCCTACAAAATTTGCTCCATTTGCCATATCCTCTGAAAACTTTAATTGTGTCACCCCACCAGAGTAGCCCGAGATATATACACCATCATGCTTAATACGCAGTCTTGGATTACCTACAATTCCAAATTGAAAGAATTTCGAAGATGAATCCAAAGCAAATCCAAACATGTTGTTGCTAGAATAATTATAGAAAATACCGTTATTGGGTATCGTGGCAGCATTTGTAAAATCCATACTACTATAGGAAGCTGCAGGTAAACTTGTCCAGCTTAAGTTACCAGAGCCGTTGGTCTGCAGAACTTGCCCAGACGTTCCACCGCTACTGGGTAAATATAAAGTATAGCCACCTGGATCAACAGCCCCTGGCGCCTTCAACGTTACAGTATCGTTTGCGCCGGCTGTTTCAACAAAGTTTAGGCCACCTGAAGAATCAAAATATGTTTTCACTGCACCAGCAGAATCTTGAAGCTCAAAAAGGTTTGCGGTTTGACCAGCAAATCCTTTAACAACAAATCCTTTATCTGTAACAGATGAGGAATTTACCTGTAACTTGGCTGTAGGAGACGTTGTGTTGATACCGATATTACCACTGCTGTCTATTCTCATTCTTTCAGTTGAGGTTGTACCAAAACTTAAATTATTTGTTGTTGGTGAAAAAATACCAACGGTTGAAGAACCTACTTTTAAATCTGGCGAACTTGCAGTACCGGACCCTGTACCAACACTAGGCGCCGCCTCCCAAACTAAAGTAGATCCGTTATATTTTAAAAAACCACTGGCCAAAGAAGGAACCGCAGCCCCCATGATCGACGTGGCATCGCCACCGCCGCCACCCGCGGGAGTATCCCAAGACAATCCTGTGCCATCAAACTTTAAATATTGTCCTGTGCTAGGTGATGTGGCCGAAAGTGTGTAAACCGTATTATCCGGTTTTGCCAAACCGTAAGCCGCCGTTGCTTTATCGGCCAAGGTTGCAACAACTGCACGCTGTGCAGCTAATGCCACAGGCACAGCAGTTAATTGTACGCCAGCAAATACTTGCTCGTAACCATTGCCAGTGTTGCCATCAGTATCGACACCAACATCTACCGAACTTGTTGGGGTAGATGCTGCAATAAACCAACTCTCGCTAACGCCACTTATATTTACAGAAAAAACGCCATTACTTACCAAAACACCTGCAGCAGTTGCCGTACCTACCACAGAACCATTTCTTTTGAATGTAAACTGCATGTCGCGGTTGCCATCAATTCCACTAACATGTCCCTGGAATCCCATTTGAGTGGTTACCGAATCTGCAAAACCACTATGCGAATAACTTGTAGCCATAAAAATGACTATCACCGAAAGTAAATGGCGCATTCTCATAAACGTTCTCCCTTAATTTCCTGTCCTAATAATTTCGTAAAAACCTGTTCCTAAACTTACTCCACCGCCTGCAGCGCTGGTTTTTCTTGGCTGGTTCATAATGAAAGGAGTCACAGTCACACCTTTAAGGGTAGCCCCACCGGGAGCTACTATTTGCGCAGGAATTCGGCCTCCTGTCGCAAATTTTAACTGAGCATTTGTACCAAAGCTTTGTTGGCAAGCAGCAACTGCTGCCACATCTTCTCTGTTGTAAGGTTTACCAAAGGTAAGCGACGCTGTGATGGGGCTTGCAAACAACGGAACCTTCGCAAGCGCAACAACATTTGGACCACTCACTAAATCTGCTGTGCCCGTGTAAAACAAAACAGGCTTTGCTGTAATGGGTTCATTGTTTTGCAGAAGCTTAACCTTGCGACCTGCACCATACGGATTAGGTTCAATGTAAACAGAAATGGCTCCGCAATTTCCTTTGCCTTCAGCAGATGTCCCATTTGGCGATGTGAATCCAATTAAATCAAAACGTCTTGCAAGACCTGGCTCAACTTCTAACTGAGCTGTGTCGCCAACATTATATGAGCGCGCAGAAATCATGCCTAAGCCAACCTCAGGCCCACACTGAGCATCGCCATCACCAACAGCAGTAAGGCCAGGACCTGTGACGTGAATGATGTAGCAAAGATTTTCAGGCAGCAAATCGGCCATGGCACTCATGCCGCCTTGTGAAATAAATCGAGAAGAATCCAAACTCACAGCAACCTGTGCAAATGACGAGCTGCCTGCGCTTTCATCTTGAACTGCTTTTGTACAAGACGATAATAAGACAATAAAAATCGCCAATGTAATGACAGAAGAAAACACGCCGCCGCGTGTGCGTTGAGCACTCATGCTGTCAACTTTTCGGCTTAAAGAGTCTTTCACGTTAGCTTTAGTTTAGAGAATGTTGAGCAAGTTGAGCCGTTATTAATTTGTTAGGGTGCAAAACATTTTTGAATTCGAGGCTTTAATGAAAAAAATAAATTTCACTTAGCTCGTTGGCAGAACTTCACAGATTCTTAACAATTCACCCAATCTTAAACTTTGTCTTTGTGCTCTGCTTTGAGTTTTTGGAGCTTGTTGTACTGCTCAAGAACAACCATTCTCTGCATGGGGCCAATGCGATCTGTAAAAACCACACCGTCCAAATGATCCATCTCATGCTGAAGCACAATACTATGAAGTCCGTGCGTTTCTATTTCATGGGATTGGCCATTCACATCTTGGTACTTTAATTTGAGATATTCTTTTCTCGTCACATTTGAATACACGCCGGGAACAGAAAGGCAGCCCTCTTCGTATTCAATGCTGCCGCTGGATTTCACAATTTCAGGGTTGATGTAGACTTGTAGATTTTTTACGGTGCGCCTGTCGGCTAAACGCGATTCAGATTCGTCATCGCCCTCAATGTATTCGTCGTCCTCACTCAAATCACCAATATCAATAACCAAGATTCTTTGTGGCACTGCCACTTGAATTGCGGCAAGGCCAATGCCCTTGGCAACGTACATTGTCTCAGCCATATCAGAGACAAACTTCGCTAATGCTTTATCAAACACAGTGACAGGCTTGGATTTTTCGCGAAGCCTGGGGTCCGGCAATTTAATAATTTCTAGTACAGCCATATGTGTTTATACCTAAGTTTAAAATAACGCACCTGCTGGCAAAATGGAGCTAGGCACCTTTTTTACTTAATACTTTGGCCAAGGCGTGACCAGCGTAAAATAGGTCCACCCTCTTCAGGCAACGAATTTTCTGCGAGACGTGGCAGCCAAACAAACAAAGCCCTGCCCCTTAAACGATTGCGCTCCACAAAACCCCACTCGCGACCATCGGCAGAGTCGTCGCGGTTGTCGCCAACAAAAAAGTAATGATTCTCAGGAACTACAAAAGAACAAACCTCGTTAAGAAAAATAGGATTGTATCGGACCAAAGGGTTGTTCACCCCTTCTCCAGGGTCAATGCAATCTTTCCCAGCCACCGACTTCAATTCCTCAATAGCGGTCGATAAATTTTCCGTGCGGTAAGGATAACGCTGAACCCAATGAGGCTTAGCAACCCCTGGCAGCGTCTCCAAGAACAGTTTGTTGGCAGGAAATAAAACAAAACCCGGAATGCGATTTTGTTCGCCGGTATTCACCTCAGTCACAGATTCTTGCTTCACCGGTGCGCCATCGAAATAAGGAACTCCACCTTTGAACGAAATTTTGTCACCTGGCACACCAATCAGGCGCTTAATGTAATAAAGGCCGTCTTTTTCCTCAGCGTTTTCATAATTTGGGTAATCAAAAACGACAACATCGCCACGTCTGGGGTCAGCAATTTTCAAAATGGGAATGTTGGTAAAGGGAACCCGGAAATCGTAGCTACTTTTAGCGACAAAAATATGATCCCCAATCAATAAAGTTGGAATCATACTGCCACTTGGAATTTTAAAGGGCTCAACAATGAAGCCTCGAATGAACAAAATTAACAACCCAGTCCAAAACAACGACACTAACTCTTTTCGACTCATGAGGCTTCCTAGGATACACTAGAAGACTGCAGAACGCACATGGGAATTCTATATAGATACATCATTGCTGAAATTTTAAAACACCTATTCCCCATATGGTTGGCGCTGGGTTTTATTATGTTTGTGCTCGAATGGCTGGCACAAGTCTTCGGCCTTAAAACTTCAGCCTGGATTGGTCTTTTACTTTACTTGTATAAAGTCCCCTCACACCTTCAGCTCACCTTTCCCATTGCCGCACTTTTCTCCGTTCTTGTTGTCGTTGGCGGAATGAACCGGGCACGAGAAGTCGTTGCCGCGCAAGCCATGGGCATTCGCCGTTGGACGTTTTTATTTGCCGTTGTGTTGGCCGTGGTCATTGCCAGTGTTCCCAATTATTTTGTGATGAATCACTTAAATCCCTGGGGGATGAAAAATCATTATGAGCTCTACGACGCCGAAGTCTTGCACGTCCCCTCACGCTTCTCTCTGATACGAAGGGAAAAAATGTGGTACCGGAACCGCGACGTGCTCTACAATGTTGGCTACTTTGCACAAGATAAAAACGAAATTTTTGATTTAACCATTTACACCTTTGATGACGACTTTCATGTGGCCCAAACCATTTATGCAAAAAAAGCGGCATGGAATGGGACCAACTGGGTCTTAAGCGAAGGACGCATTGCCTTAACTGACAAGAGGCTTCGCACACCTGTCATTGAAGAATTTAAAACTCGCTCCACGCGACTCATTGAAGAGCCTCGCAACCTCAAACGCGTAGAGCGCGAGGCCGACACCATGGACCAAGCGGAGCTCAAAGGATTCATAGATAGAAATCGTTCACTGGGAATTAACACTGCCAAATGGGAAGTGGTCTTGCATGGTCGCTACAGCTTTATGTTAGTTCCTTTTATTTTGCTCTTACTTGCGTTCCCTGTCGCTTTGCGATTTCGGAGAACTGGCGGGCTTGCTCAAGACGGTGTACTTGTGGCCACGGTCAGCTTGGCATACTGGATGATTTATAATTTTGGAATGACTCTAGGCGGGAACGGGAAAGTGCTGCCATGGCTTGCCGCCTGGGGCCCCTCAGGAATTTTCCTTGTGGCTGTCATTATCTACAACCAAACCAGGAACTTGCGCACAGAGAGTGCCTAGCATGCTGACTCTTATGCAAAAGCGTGCCGTCAGTTTGATGATTCCTGCGCTAATTTTTTTACTGGGGCTAGGACTGGGGCCACAGGCTTATGCGCAAACTGAGCCTCTCAAAGACAGGACTCAGCTGCTCAAACCCGTCCCAGAAACTTTTGTGAAAACAAAAAACCACAAGCGAGTGATTCGTGCAGACTATGACTTGCTTAAAAAAGATTTTCCTTTGTTGATCGGCAAAAGCAAAACTGAAATTGACGAGTGGCTCATTCGACAAGTCGGAGACTACATTGCCATTCCGCAAGCCCAATCCACAATCACCAATAGCCCCATCATCTATGATTTAGCTGAAACAAAAATAGTGGATCGACCACAAGATTACGGCCGTGGAAGCGTGATGCCCGTTGAAGGAGGGTTGATTGACGTCAAAGGATCTGGCGCGCTCAAGCCCTCGCAAGAAGAAAGTCGCAATGGACTTCTTGCTGGCAGCGACGCCCTCCGAGAATACATGTATGAACATGTTGTAAGAGAAATCATGGCTCAAGAAAGCCCCGATATTAAAACCGTGGGCAGCTATGCGGTTATTGATGTGGGTTTTAATATTCGTTGGCCGGATGGGAAAGAAAGTCCTGCAACTTATTTACTACGGCAAGCAAAGCCACGCGTGGATCGCCCTTACTCATTGCTCAATTCCGAACAAAGCGTGCGTGTAGAAAAAATTCTTAGAAAATATGGCATCACTTCTGCCGGCGCGCACCGCCATTTGCCGTTTCGCTTGCTCAATGTTCAAGGTTCGCAAGGCCGCAATCCTTCACAAATTAATCTTGTGGATTTTGGCGCCTACCTAACAATTCCAGACATAGACATTAACAAAGGCGAGGCCTACGCCATTGAAGAATGGCTTGCCAAAGGTGAAACAAAAAACACAGCAGAAATGCGCCTGCTAATGAACCCTGAGAAAAACCCAGGAGATGTTGTGAGCATTCACAAGCATCGACTGTCTTGGAATCTTTGGGGATACTCAGAGCTAAACATCGCAGACCCTGCTTACGACAACCCCGCCGTTTGGTCGCACCGCACGCTCGACCACATCCGATTAGGCTGGGCACCAGCAAGCTCAGTCGACGACCTCTACAAAACCATGGTCGAAAATTCCGTTGAGCCTTGGCGCCTAAAAGAAAACTTCTGCAAAACAATTTTTAGAACGCTCATGCGCGCGCACTAACAGCAAAAAGACAGCTCGGAAAGCAGTCTGATTTACAATCTACGCGGATTAGGTATCGTAAACCGGAAGTATTCTTTTAAAAGTTCCTGTGTACTACCAATGGTAAACGCATCATCATCTTTGCAAAATACGCGCAGCACGTTTCTCTTGCCAAACCAGCCTTTTCTAAAGCTTAGTTCAAAAGAGAGATTCACATGCCGTATATAATAAGCAGGATCTGGACCACCACCATAGCGACCCGTATGATCACTATACTTAAGATCTTTAATTTCGAGCTTAAGCCCTGCAGGCAAAATGCGCTCACGTGCTCCAGAGGGTTCAACCTTAAGATGACATCTTTGCTTAGGATACTCCGTAAGCTCAACCGAGCTCACGTTGGCAGGGATCAAAATATCCTTTACGAAAGTGACCATGCTTCCTTCATTGAGAGATGAAATCAAAAAACCATCCCTAAAACCGGCTTGTGCTCGAGGCTCTCCCGCCACCAATAAACCTGCGAATGCTGTCAGTATTATTTTTTTATATTGTTTCATATTTTCTGCCTTCTTTTCTAGTATTTCTTGGCACTAGAGAGGGAAAGTCTGAAGTGTTTTTTCAAAATCAGACGCAATTCCGCAATCGTTACCGCTCCAACCGAATTGGTCCAAACGGCAGGCGCTCCACAGTTCAAATTTAAGGTCTTAGTGGAATCATCCTTAGATACTAAAATCGCGTCATAAGAAGATCTATCGGGCCAACCTTTATAGACACCATATGACCAACGACTTTTTTGAATTTCAAAGATAGCACCTCGCGGTATATACCGCCTTCCCGAAGATGCCTGCATACCAAGATTACAAGTTCCCCAAACATGTATAGGACCACTAAATCCTAGTGAATCAATTTCAGCAGGAATTTCAATTCGCGTGGTCACAATCAATCGACTACCATTAGGGATACTCGTCACCAAAACATCCTCATCGCCCGCATAACTTGCGCCCGAAAAAAAAGTGCTTACTAAAAGTCCTAACGTTAAAAACTTTATTTTTTGTTTCATATATTTTTCCTTTTAGACAATTTTATTTTTCATCTGCTCTTAGGATCTTAGAAGGAGGAAGCCGAACGGCCCCACCAAGAACGTCTCCCAAAGTCTCTGCAATCCAAGCGCCCCGGCCCCTAATCACACGAAATCCACACTTGGCTCGCGCGTAAAATCTTGCATTAGCATCTAGCAGCGTAAGACTTACACGAATGTCCCTATCTTTTTGAAAAACCTGGCTGATCAAGAAACGAGAGCCCGTAGGCACCACGCGAGTATAGCGAGATTTAAGAAATTTCAACTTACAGAAGTAATCGGTGCTGCCCAATCCTGCGCCAAATGCTCCGCCTCTTGACCATTTATCCATCTCGGTAGAATACGCAGGCACTTCCCAATTTCTGTTCAACACCAAAACACTTCCTTTGGGCAAATTTGCCACATTCGTCGCCAAGGCATTTCCCGCGCCAAGCGCGCTACCTAGCAAGAGAGCAAGATTGAGTAATTTTTTTGTATTTTGCTTCATAAATCATTTCCTTAAACTAACGACTATTTATTTCCGAACTCCATCAAGAATATTTTGCGGAGGCGGCAGAATTATTTGAAAAGTATCTTTCATTTTTGCTCTAAGGGATTCAATTGTATGTCCGCCGTATCCGTAGACGTAACAACTGAGCCCAAAAAATGTGGCATACTTTTTTAGAAACAATCGAGCAGTAAATGATTGATAGACTCTTCCATCGGACTCTTGCTCTTGCTTTTCAACTATATCGCTCATCTCAAACTCTAGTACTTCGCCGTCCTTTCCCTCCAAAACACGAACGTACGTCGAAGGCACAACTGCTATTGAGCACTGTTCTCCTACATACATGCGGTCAGTATTAGGCTGAGCATACAAAGGCTTGAGCAGCTTTAGAATTGTACCTGCGGGTAATTGCTTGGCAGAAACTCTTTCATCTGGGTAAGCGTGAGCAAGATTGCCCATCACTACACTCATCAATAACCCAATGCTAAATAATTTCATTTGTTTCATATCTACCTCCTAGAAGTTTCAACTTTTTGATTCTTAGTAAGCCCTTGGTTTTGGAATTTTTAATTCTAGATATTCTTGAGTCAGAACTCGAAAATTTCGAATGTTAATTTTGCCTCCGATAGTGTTAAACATAAAAAGTTGGCATTGCAGAACAACAGGCGTGCTTGTCGTCTGCTCCTTTTTATTTTTGCTCATCAGTGACAACTTAAAAATATAGTTCGTTTTATCGCCAACGCGTGAAGATGGCGGGCACCAAAATTCACGGCTATGCGGCCCGGAAACACTTTGTATCTGAAAAACCGTTTTCTTCAGAATAAGACGTTCTTCCTCCGCGGCCGATTCAAACAGTAAGCGACAGCCCTGATAGCCTAAGAGGTGTATAAAGTCTTCGTCTTTATAGCGCGGGGAGTGCCAAGGAATCTGCATTTGTACTGTGCGACTTTGTGCAGGGATCACCATATTCTTGATCACCGTAATCGTACTACCCACGGGAATGATCTCAGCGCCCACTTCTTCATTGCTGGATGCAGAGGTGCCAGCATGGACAGCCTTGGTTCCCAAGGCCAGAGCTATTACCAACAGAGATAGCTGCTTTTGTGTCTTCATAATGGACTCTCCTGTGGGGTTAAGGACCGTGGAGGAACTTGACCGTGCGCATTTGTACGCCGCCATGCATTAAATCGCAAATAATACTGGGTTACTTAACGTTACACAGGAGCCGTATATTTTAAATAAATATCTTTAATATCAGTTGTTTAGATTGATTTTACTTTAAACATTCTGTGTATGTTTTACTCTGGCCCCGCAGAGACACAGCTAACGCAAAACTTCGCTATAAACTAATGCAAGAAAACAGAACGTATAGTGTTGAAATTTCATTCAACAGGCAAAATCAAATTAGGCATAGAAAAAGCCGCTCTCTGTACCTACGCACAGGGAGCGGCTTGCTTTGAATGATTGAAGGTTTATTTATATTTATCTATCAAGCATGCATTTTCTGGAAGAAAACACTTTAACTTGCTTAATATAATGATTTTCATCTCTTGGAAGTAGCTTCATGTAGCTGAACCCTTGACCACTAGTAGATGGGGTAATTACAATTCTACCTTCTTCTCTATTGCTGCTACGATTGAAACCAGCTGTAAACGTAACCGCGTTGCCAGGAAATGAATAAATGACTTTTGCGCCATTTCCGCTGGCTGATATTCTAATGCTTGTTGTTTTTCCACACCAAGAAACGTTTGTGCTGTTTGGTCCAACAAAAACCATTGTTGCGCTTGATCCGCCAATGCCTTCCTCTTTGCTACCTGAAATACAAACCACTGGGTAAGCAGTGTTGGGCCTGTACATCTGATAACAGCCGTCACCAGCAAGACTGTAAATGGACGGGCGAGCCTGCTGAGCCATAGCCATAGAAGAAGCGAAAAATGTTAGTGAAAAAAGTGTTTTTTGAATTAAGTTTTTTGTCATACAGCGCACCTAAACAACACATGATTTGGTGTGTCAATTGGATTATTATAAGTGCATGAGAGCATGCGTGTGTAAGCCCTGGGAGCAGGTTTTATTTTTTGCCAGAGAGTGCTGGCTGGGTTGATCCCGCGTTGGTATTTGCGGCTGGAATGGGGCTTGTGACCCTGGGGCCACTGGCGGGAGCCGCTGGTCCTGCTGGCCCTCCGGCAACATTTCTTGGAGCACTCACTCTTTCTTGGGTTGTTGTTGTGCCGCCGAATTTTCTTAGCGCATTGTTGACCATGTCCGAGCCACTCATGGTGTTGGTATTGGATGTGGAGTCGACATTTTTAAAGCCAGCATCTTTTAGATTTTTTTGATATGCCGCCATTTCCTTTAATAGCTCTTGGTGCTGCTTTTCCATACGCGCCCACTCTTGTGGATTGTTTCTTTCATTGAAATCCATGCTGCGCATATTTTTCATATAATCTTTTACAGGACCGCGCATGGCCCCTGACATTTTCACGTAGTTAAATTCGCGAGTGTCTCGAAAAGCGTTACCGACATCTCTACCCGCGGGCAAACGGTCAAACTTTTTCTCTTGTGGATTAGTTCCAGCAACCGGTTGTTCACTACACCAAACATCGCGAACCATGCATGTTCCCATGACTCGCCTAAGCTCGGATTGGTATGATGCTAACTCAGCTTGTTTCGCTTTTTTTTCTGATTTTTGTGGTTCTCCGCTATCTGGCATCTTGTTGACCTTATCAACCAGGTCCTTGAAACATTTTTCATAAACGACATCAGCCATAGCCACACCAATTAGCCGGTCTTTTTCTGCCAGGTTTTTTACTGAAGCATGTTGTTTTGCAAACTGGTTAGCCAGCGCACCTAAAGATGACTTACTGCTAGTAAAAGTACATCCCAAAGTTTTAAACTTGCTATTTCCATATGGAAAATCATCATTAAAAATTCTATGCGCCCTAAGGGTTCGCCAACTGTTATCTATTTCATTTAACATTTGTTCATTTAGCCACTGGGCCTCAGAACGCAGAGCATCTGGGTTCACGGCAACATTTGCTTTTTCATTGCCAGAAAAAAACTTACGAGCATCACGCAATACGCGCTCGGCATAATTTTTTCCGGCTTTATCGGCATTCGCTGCAGACTGGCTAGTGAGCTGATATGTTCTGTGTTTTTCTTTATCTTGACCTGGCTTGTCCACGCCATGCGCGGGCTTTAAATCAACAAGTACTGCAGAGATATCTTCTCCACAAGCCGTAGGTGAACCAGGTTTCGGCCCCTCTTTTCCCTGTTTTTTGCAAAACGCATCCATCGCCGCCTGGCGATCTTTCTGATTCATTCCTCTTCGCCCAAAAGCTGCTTCATCCTGCCCACCCTCAGCATCGTTTGCCGCGTTGGCGTGGTCAGAAAGTCCATCCCTATCCAAATCGTGATTTTCTAAAATTCCACCATAGCGATTAGACTTACCACCTTCAGTTGTTGATTTACGTCCATCTTGGAATTGGCGAAACGCCTTTTGGTATTCACGATCAATAGAAATTTGATCCGGGTCCAAATCGCGATTCTCTTTTTTCTCAATGCCCAAGGTTGTGTTGTCAAAAGTGGTTTGAGTCTGCTGCTGAGCGCGCGCGACAGAAAATGAAAAGGTTATTGTAAATAACCCTAGTAAAAACATCCAACGCAAACACATGCGTGGACCTGTGCCATCGCCACCCATCCCCATATTATGCCACAGCACACCCCCGACTTTTATGAAGATTTCATGAAGGTGCCCTTTTATGGGATACACTTGGCTTTGCGGTAGAAAAAGCCATAGGCGTTGGAGGCGTTAAATGAGAAGCCAACAACCCCAAGCTGATTGTTGCTAGGGTTGCGGACAAACTGATAAAGCCGTGTGCCATTACCAACATCAGTGTGGTACCTGTAATCGTCTTCAGTGCTCCACGAACCAGCATCATCTGTGCTCACACGAATAATTCCATGCGCTTTATCGGAGGAATCTATGGCAAACCCCGACACATAAATTTTTCCTGTGCGTGAATCTTGATAAAAATTGTAAGGAACCGCCTGCTTCGTTGAAGTGAGTTGATAATTATCTATTGTCGCCCAAGAGCTCCCGCCGTTAGTGCTTTTACGAATGATCCAATGGGCTACCGAACTTGAGTCCTGACACTGGTACGACACCAGTAAATTTCCAGACTGTGTAGCTAAAAAATTAGTCGCATAGCAATGCTTGCTTGCATCCAATTGAAAATCATCCAGTGGCGCACTCCATGTTGCACCAGAATCTGAGCTTCTGCGGATCAAGGCATGATTCACATCGCTAGAATCTTTTCCGTAAAGCATTTGGTAAATGTTATTTGAGGAATCCAAGAAGTTGTCTTGCGTAAAAGTAACAATTGTATCTTTAGCAGTCGTATACTGATATTCACCAACCGTTGTGCAGTTTGCGCCATTTAAATCGCAGCGACGCATTCCGCTTTTGTAGGTGTCGTCACTCCCATAAGCATAAAAATTATAAAAAATATAATTTCCAAGTGTGAAAATGTTTCTTGCGAACGTACTTTTCCCGCTTACCAATTGAAACGTATCTGTCGTAGTCCACGTTACACCCTCGTCGGTACTGCGCCTTAAGAGTGCTGTGTAAACACCACCAGCGTCTGCCCAAAAACAAGAATTAAAAATAACGCCTGAAGAATCTACAAAATGCGCAAGGCAATGTCCGTTGGTTGAAGTTGCTGGTGAGAACGACCCAAGAAAACTCCATGAATTTCCCCAATCATTGCTAATATAATGCTCAGCCTGCCAAGGAGCATTGTAATGCGATACTGGAATAAAATATTTCCCACTGGGGAGTACTGACATTTGCACGCCATAAGTACTCTCGCCGGCTTCCGTGTAATACACACTAGAGGGTGTTTCCCATTCGTCATCTAGCGCGCACCAACTACTAATGGTTGTGCTTCCAGGGACAGTGATTCCGTCCTCCACTTTGGAACATGACCAAAGCAGAACAAGTGCCAACGCTAATAAATGAGCAGAACGCATAGTCTAAGAGTACAAACACTTATTACAAACTGGTGAAAAAAAGCGTAAGTGCTCGAATCCTCTAGAACAATATGGATAAATATTTACTATTTAGAAAAGGTGCCTAGCTCCCTTTAGCCAGCAGTTGCGTCAACACACTAATAATTAAAGCTTTAACGCGACTGCGACACCAAAAGGTAGGCCGTACCGTTAGAGCATTTGTTGGGGGTCGCGGTCTAAGATGAGGCGGGTTTGGTATTTTTTTTCAAGCTTATTTTTGTGCCAACCATCTAAAATCCAATGCAATGTTTTTTCGAGATTCTCATGCTGCGTGCTCTTCACTAAAATTTGATATCTGTAACGGCCGCGAATTCTTGATATTGGCGAAGGCAGCGGACCCAGCACTTGAAACTGCGCACTTTGTGTTTTGGCCAGCGCACGCTTCACCGTTTGCGCTGCCTCAGAAACCTGTTCTTCAACCAAACCATCCAATCTCAACAAAACCAACTCTCCTCGAGGCGGGTAATTGAGCAAATTTCGCTTCTCAATTTCTTGCATCAAAAACTGCTTATAATCTTCAAGCCCCCGGAAGCTTCGCAGAGTTTCAAAAACGACATGCTCAGGATTAAATGTTTGCACAATGACATGCCCTGGGTGCTGCGCGCGACCCGCGCGACCAGCAACCTGCAAGAGCAGTTGCAGGGCATGCTCATCGGCACGAAAATCTGGAATAGAAAGTCCCATGTCCGCAAGCAACACTCCAACCAACGTCACATTAGGAAAATCGTGCCCCTTAGCAACCATCTGAGTGCCAACTAAAAAATCAAACTCACCAGCAGAGAACTTCTCCACCAACAATTCCAGCTCTTGATGCGTGCTTGTGGTATCTCTGTCCAAACGGGCCACGCGCGCCTTCGGAAAATGCAAGCGTAAGGACTCCTCAATGGATTCCGTTCCCACACCTATGCGTATAAAAGGCTCATCTGTTTTTGCGCAATGAGGACACACTTTTGGTGTTTTGCATTCAAAACCGCAGTAGTGACACTGCAAAGTATTTTTGTGGGGAGTGAGCATGATGTCGCAAGACAAACACTGCACGCCCTTTCCACAATGACGGCAAATTTCCTGACTACCCATTCCTCGGCGATTCAAAAACAAAATGGCTTGTTTTTTTTCTTGAAGAACTTTTTCAAGATTCTCACGCAACAGCGGCGTTAAGAAAAATTCTCCATGACTTTGTGGTGCCACAAAATCGTTCACGCCAACATCACCAAGAGCATCACCTCTCTCCATGACAGCAGCCACATCTGCGGGGGAATGATTTTGCACAGGAATCATTTTTTTTAAATCCACAAATTCAATGGTGGGTTGCACTGCCGAGCTCGCCGCGCGCAAGGGCAGCTCGTGCAAGTGTGAATCATTAGCAGTTCCGAGCGCCTTTGCCATGGACTCAGCACTAGGCGTGGCAGAACCCAAAACCAAAGGTATGTCGTAGGTCTTTGCTAAAACTTCCGCTGCGGTCCTGGCATGATAGCGCAACCTATCTTCTTGCTTATAAGAAGAATCGTGCTCTTCATCTAAAATAATCATTCCCAAGTTTGAAAGAGGCGCAAAAATTGCCGACCTCGCGCCAATAGCAATTTTGGATCGGCCCTGAAGCACGGCAAGCCATGCATCACGAATTTTTGCAGGTGTTTGCGCGCTATGAAACACAGACACAATTCCTGGGAATCGTTTTTCAAAACGGCTCACCACAAGTGGAGTTAGAGAAATTTCTGGGACCAAGACAATGGCCGACTTTCCTGCTCGCAAAACGCGCTCTATACAATGCAGGTACACTTCAGTCTTTCCAGAGCCTGTCACACCAAAAAGCAAATGATTCGAATAGCCTTTGGCCTGCGATATGGACTCTACTGCCTTAAGCTGCGCTTCATTTAAATCAATCAGCCCAGGAGGCGTCTTTGAATTTAAATCAGCGGCCTTTTCTTCTGATTTTTTCCAAAATTTCAGCAACGATTCTGTCTTGGCGTCACAAATCTGCGCTGGAATTGCAGAATCACAAACCTCACCAATGGGATAAAAATAATGCCGGCAAAGCCACTGTAAAAATGCCAAACGTTTTTTCTCAAAAAGAGGAAGAGGCAGTTTCACATCAAGCAAAGGTTTTATTTTTTCAATGGGAAAATCGGTCGGTGGATTGTTGTGCAAATCAAAAACAATTCCCCAAGTTTTCCGTGTCCCAAGAGGAACCTCAACCAAGGACCCCACACTAACCACATCTAAGAAAGTCGCAGGAATGGAATAATCCAAATAACTTTCAAGAGTGAAAAGCGGAGCAGGAACGGCAACACGAGCAAACATTAGTGCACAAGCAGCAAAGCCCTAAGCGCCGTCCATCCATCCAAAGTTAGCTGATCTTTCAGTGCCGAAATATCAGTAATTGTTTTAGTCAACGTAGGAGAACTTAATTTTGGATTTTCAACAGCGGCTCGGCGAGAAATGGTTCCCACTTCTTTTGCCCCAAAACGAATGACCAGACGAGACGTCAAAATTGCCGTAAACCTTTTAATTTTTCTATCGGCATTCACCGTGTTTGTCGCCGCTATGGTGACAATGTCACCCTCTTCCTCAAAGCGCGCCATGATGGGACTTAAAAAAGTTTGATCAAAACGCAAAACAGGATATTCCTCGCCAACAGTTGTTCCTTGCAAAACGCTAGGTCGCAACTCTAATAAAGCGGCAGATACGGCCCCATTTAAACCATTCACAAGACGCACTTTTTTATTGTGCACTTCTGCTATGGCTTCTTCTGTTTTCACCGTGGGATATTCCGTCTTCAAATTGGTCTCTGAATACTGCGCGTCTTTTGCGCTCAAAAAGCCCATCTCCACAACACCGTCTACGCTTTGCTCTGCTTTGCCAGAAAGCTCAATGCTGGGCCAAAACCCAGCCTTGGGACATGACACTAAAAATTTTCCAGAGCGAATAGAACATTTGTTGCCTGGGGATCGCCGAATGATCCACGTCACACCCTCAATGGCGGAATTGTCTTCTTCAGTAAAAAAACTTTTGGGCAAATTTTTCACAACAACCTGGTAATCTTCTCGACCAAACCACTGCAACAAGTACGGTGAGCGGCCCGCAGTATGCTCAAACGTGCCTTCTGAAGTGAACGGCGGACTAGACCTGAGCACATTGGGTTGAAACCGAATAATTTGACTTGGCTTTGGAACATGCGCCCTAACAATTTCTGAGTGCCCAGCAACAAGAACAGCAAAAAGCACCAAAGATGTGGGCGAAGTAAAGTTAAGGAATTTTTTTCTTAATCCAGGCTCGAAGTTCAGATCCATACAGTGGATTCTCCAGCGCAAAGGAGAGATTTGCAAGGATGTAACCCAACTTATCCCCCGTATCAAAACGCTCTCCTTTTATTTTGCGAGCATAAAAAGGGTTTTTTCGGCGCAAAGCATCCATAGCGTCAGTTAATTGGATTTCATTGTTCTTTCCTGGCTTGGTATCTCTGAGCACATCAATGATTGACGTATCAAAAACGTAACGTCCGGGCAGCGCCCAATTTGAAGGCGCGTGAGCTGGCTCCGGCTTCTCCACAAAGCTCTTAACCTTAGCAAGATCTGAACGATCCAACGACTGACCTGACTCAAATTCCACAATGCCGTATTTCGATGTTTCTTCATGAGGAACCTCAATGGCCCCCACAACAGAACCCTCGTTAACCTCAGCAAAACTTTTCAGACACTGGCTAATGGCAGAATCCATGTTTGATTTGGTGTGAATAATGTCATCGCCCAAAACCACAGCAAAGGGCTGACCCGAAACCACAGGCGCTGCTTGCAAAATAGCATGCCCCAGCCCTCGTGGTTCATACTGCCGAATGGAAACAATGTTGATCTTTTTGGAAAGCTCAATCACGCTATCAATCAATCCGCGCTTATTCGCCTGTGCTAATTTTAATGAGGCCAAATCTTCTGGATCAAAATAATCATCAATCAAAACTTTAGGGCGCGACGTAATGAACACAATGGTTTCAAGGCCAGCGGCAACAGCCTCCTCAACAATATGTTGAATGATGGGCTTATCAATAATGGGAAGCAGCTCTTTAGGAATGGCCTTGGTTACGGGAAGGAATCGCGTACCCATTCCGGCCACAGGAATCACAACTTTTGAAACATTACGAAGCATAGCCATTGGTCAATCTCCAGTCGGAGATAAACTTAACCGGTAAATCGTCCCTCATCAACACGCCCCAAAAACACAAATGGGGTGAGGCCCGAAACCTCGACCACCGAGATTTCGAGCCTCTAGAACTTATGACACTTAAGTTTTATTTACTGCTATCTTTATTTACCACTACCGCACTTAGTGAAGTGGGCGAGGATAGAAATCAACTGGTCTGTTGCCACCTTGGAAGAAGAGAGGCCCAATTGAAGTGTTATCGAAGCGACCACAACCTGTTACTGGGAACACGTTGGTTGCTTGCATACCCATTCCAATAGAAGCTGCCATCACGATTGCAGCTGTGTCGTTCTTTTCCCACTCGTTGCGTGAGCGAAGATCAATCACACCACTAGCACCCATTGCGCCGTTAGCATAAGCACCGCTGATGTGAGCTCCGCTGTTCAAACCGTATGCACCTTGTGCGTAGATGGAAGGTCCACCCATAACTGGGCCCATTGGCCACTGATTCAAACCAGATCCGCAAACCACATGACATTGTTGTGTGGGCATTGCGTAAGGATAACCAGTGTTCATTCCTGGGAACATTCCAGGCATCATTCCAGAGTGCATGCCCATGTTGGGATTCATTCCAGTCATACCCCATGGATTTGCGCCTATCATACCAGTGTTCATGCCCATGCTATTTGCGCCTGGACCCCAAACACCGTTCATTCCGTTTCCGTTACCTAGACCTAAGTTTAGACCAATGCCCGACATGTGAGGAGCAACAAAACCTGTGGGAGCTGGAAGCATTCCCATTCCATTACCCATGCCGAACCCATTGCCCATACCAAATCCATTACCCATTCCGCTATTCATGCCCCAAGGACCAGGCATTGGACGGTTCCAACCTGAATTCATACCAGCGCTGTAACCGTGCTGATAGCCATTGTTGTATCCCATATTGTATCCAGTGCTCATGCCCGCTTGAAATCCTGCACTGTAGTAAGAGTTTGCAATAGAGCTAAAGCAACCGTTTGAAGATCCATAGCCATAAATTGGCTGACCGAATGCTGGGTTGTAGTAAGATGGGCCGCCGCTGTTGTAGCTAAAATTTAGCCCTACGCCCAATGTTGCGTTTGCTTGCTGAGATAGCGAAACCAAAGATAACGCCGCCCCTAAAGCATACATGCCTTTTTTGAAGTTAGATGATTGCATAAGTTCCCCCTTTGAAATTGTAAAACTTCCCCTTATGCCTTTTGTTGCAACCTCAGGGCCAAGTTTTCTGGACCTAATGACAATTCCCTAAAATCCTGTAAACTAAGGACAAATTGACCTTTGTTAAGGTTCCATTAAGGGCCAAAAAAGAGGGACTGTTGAATAATTTATGAGGGGCTGTATAAAAACTCGACACTTTGGGGTGAATTTTTTTGGGGCCTTTTACGGGCTTTTTACGGGCCTAAGCCTACTACCCTCATTGGCACTAGCCGATGAAGCCAGCACCACAACCTACATCCCCGACCCCTCAACATATGTAGGACCCGTCTCTGCGGGACGCGGTGGAGCCACCGTGGCGTCTGTCTTAATTCACGATGCCGTTTTTCAAAATCCTGCCTCAGCCGCCTTTACAGAAAAGTATGCCGTTAGCGCTGGATTACACGGCACAGGCAATGCCTTAACAGCCTCTGTTGTAGACACACAAACGGGCTCCTTGGGCGGAGCACTTTTTTACACAACAAGAAATCTCAATAGCTCTGGACTAAGGCAAGTGCGACTTGCTCCCGGAAACTTTGACCGCACGGATACCATGTTTGGCCTTTCTTTTATGGGCAAGCTTGCACCCGATTTAGGCGTTGGTGTTTCAGCTAAAAGCGTGGGTGGAAAATCTGCAAACTTTGATTTAGGGCTTCGTTACAAAGCCTTCGACATACTGTCTTTTGGATTCTTGGGACAAAATCTCATGGATGACAAAAAAGGGCTCACCGCAAAGCTTGGGACGCTGGGCTTTGAGCTCAACTTCGCCTCTAATTTTTTCTTATCTGCACAGGCAAGTCTCTATATGGGCGCATCCACCGGTGACGCCATACAAATGCCCGCAGCAGATGCCAGAAAAAACGTGTTTGCTGCAGGCGCTGAGTATGTTTTTTCCAACAGCTTTGCGCTTCGCCTAGGCTACAACGCTAACCAAATTTGGCATGAAGATTATGTCAGCGCGGGACTTGGCTACGAAACACCAACCTTTGCGTTTAACTACTCCTACCAAATTGGGACAACCGTCCGCAAATTCCAACTCCATGGCCTAGTCGCCACCGTCTACTTCTAGGCGCTTTCGGTACGGCCTACCTTTTGGTGTCGCAGTCGCGTTATAAAAAGCTTGAAGCACTTTACCGAAAGTACAATCACGTCAAATTTGTGAGTCTCGATGCACAGAGCATGGTGGATCGCGACCTCAGCCCACAAGATTTCGAGGTCGTATCGTTTTTAGTGGCAGGACTCTCCTATGGACGCGTGGAACAAATTCAAAACTCTCTTGCCAAGTTGTTTGAAGTGCTTTTTTTAGCCACGCAAAAACGTCCACAAAAAATCCATAAAAATGGGGCTGGCCTTTGCCAGTTTTTAAAACAAGCAAATGACGATAGTTTTTTAAATTTGCGCGAATTCCTTTTTGCAGAAAAATGGAAGCACAGGCTCAATACAGCCGAAGACATTGTGCAACTCTTCATGAAGCTCTCCGAGCTGTACAAAAAACACCACTCTCTTTGCGCAGTTTTCCAACTTGCCTGGCATGAAAATCCACGAATACAAATTGAGCAATTCTGCGACATGATTTCACCAGTGGCCTCACACTCCACCCGCCTTGACGCTGGAGAGCGCTGGAGAGGAACGGGCCTTGGGTGGTTTGCGGCAAGCCCCAAGCGCGGAGGAACCTCCAAAAGACTCATCATGTGGCTGCGCTGGATGATCCGCAAAGACAATGTGGATTTAGGCTACTGGAGTAATTTAAAAGCAGGATTAGCCTCTGCCAAATTGCCTCGTCCAGAAACATCGAGACTCTTTATTCCTGTCGACACTCACTTATTTCAATGGGCCCGTCGCGAAAAAATCACCACGCAAAAAACGCCAAACTGGAAAACCGTAGAGCGCATGACAGCTGCCCTAAAAAAAATAGCACCACACGATCCCGCCCGTTATGACTTTGCCCTCTGCCAAGAAGGCATTCGCGCCAAACGAAAAGGTGCCTAGCTCCATTGAGCCAGCAGCTGCGTCAACATACTAATAATTAAAGCCTTAACGCGGCTGCGACACCAAAAGGTAGGCCGTACCGAGATGTGTGCGGAAATGGCGGACTTTATCTAGTGAAGATTGGATGTCTTGGATTTTTTGCACCTTATAGCGTGGAATTTCTTTTCCGCCTGTGATCACAGGCTGCGCTTTGAGCCAGCCGCGGTTTTGCGCCAAATCCAAAAACGCAGCAAAGCTCTGTGTGTTCACAGCTTCGCGACGGTAAATTTTCTTACCAACCAATTCCTGCTCACCAAAGCGCATGAGTTTATTTTTCCAATCTCTCAAATCCATTTCTGTGTCTGTGTTGGAGGCTAAGCCCAACAAACCAAGCTCCAAATTATCAAGCATGTCGCCAAGCATCTGCGCATAAAAATCCAAGCGCACTCCTGGCTGGTCCCTATATTCAAGAACCTGCTTTAAATACGATTCTTTTTCAGGAAAGAAAAATTCAAACTGCAACAACGTTCGCAAATCCAACAAAAGTTTAGGATCATCCTTTGCAATTCCCGCCACTGCTGGGAGCAAAAAAGCATGCACAACAGAATTTTTATAATACAATCCTGTCACCCGCTGACGATCAGGAATCCTCAGCAACAACCCATCGTAAACCAAAAAACGATCAATCACTTTTTCATCAATCAAACGAGCAAGACTACGTCTACAGCAACGCAAGAAATCGGCTTCAAGTTCTGGAGTCAGCGGCACATTCCAAGATTTTAAGTCATCGCGAACCCTCAAGATCCAAGCCTCAAGATCGGCCTTCATCATTTCACCCTTTGGACTTGCCAGCAGAATGGAACAAACAATTCCCATACCTGTAAGTGGTGTTCCCCGGTTAATTCTATGACAAACCTCAAAGGCCAACTTTTGCACAGCTAGCTTGCGAACATCTTGGCTTTGCTTACCTTCGCCAACCTTATCTGCCACCCAAGTTTCCAGAGGGATGGCATCACAAAAACGCACATGAACTTTTCCGTATTTTTTAAACAGCACACGAGTGGCCTTGAGCAAACCCAAGAAACTCTCGTTAACTTTTGCTCCACCTTCGAGCTCACGTTTGTGTGATTTATCCTCAGTCACGCGATCATAAGTAATGGACACAGGAACAATGCGCACCTTCTCAGAAATCAGCCCATCCAAATACGCGTTCACAATCATCCCCAACATGCCATATTTTGGAGCAGACAACTTTCCGCTTCGAGACCGCATCCCTTCAATGAAAAACTCCACGTTGAATCGGTTGCTGAGCAACGCTGCAATGTAACGTTTTAAAATTTCTCCGTACAAAACATTTCCCCGGAATGTTCTACGAATGAAGAAAGCCCCTCCACCTTTGGCGAACCAACCAAAGGGGAAGAAATTCAAATTCATCCCAGCCGCCACATGTGGAGGAAGAACATCTTTACGAAACAGTACATAGGACAAAAGCAGGAAATCCACATAACTTTTGTGTGCTGGAATTAAAACCAATGGCCCTTCCTTGGATCGCTCCCTTAACGTTTTAAAGTCGGCCTCATTGAGTGTCACACCTTCAAAAATTGTATTGAAAACCCAGGTAAGAAGAAAAGAACCAAACTCCAAGACCGAGTAAGAGTAACTAGACGCCAATTCAAAAAAATACCGCGAAGCTTTTTTGAGCTGATAGGCCTCACTTGTGTCCGTTTCTACAGCTAAGTTTTTAATGAGCGCCTTAAAACTTTCATGCTGCAATATGGATTCTTCAATAAGCCTAGGCGATTTGTACGTCGGCCCAATAATCACGCGTCGCTCTTGCTGAATGTTCACAATAATTTTTCTACGCAAAGTCGCAGGAGTGAATCCCACTGGGTCCACAGGTTCAATGGGGCGCAGCGCGCTTCCGGAATACTGCCTGAGCAAAATAAAAAGCTTTCGAATGCTCGTTGGTGCAGAAGGATCGCCCAAAAATAGTGTCCACAGCGCATGAAAAGGCTCCGTGAGCCCCTTCCACGCATAATCGGTAAAATGAGTCGCCTGTGGATTTTCAAATTTCTGCTGACGTCGCCACAAAAAAACCACAGGAACCACCAGTAAATCTGGCTTGTGCCTTAGCAAATAGTCCAGCTCCAGCTCACCAATTGGCTTTTCAAAGGGTTTGCGACGCTCTTGATCGGAGAAATTCAACAACACAGGACGGCCTGCCTGGAGGTCTCGAACACAGCGCGCGAGACGCGATTCCGGCTTTTGCGTCAAATGCAACCTTGAGAAGACTTCTGCACAAAGCGCTCGAAAGCCATCTTGCAATAAGACGGGCAGCCTCGTAGCGGTGCGTAGTTCAAAGTTTTCACCAAATTTAGTGGCCAAAAACGACCGAATGGCCAAAAATTCAAGATACCCACCGCTTAAAACCACAAAAGCCAATGGTCTTTCCGGGTACTTTTCACGAATTTCTTGAACTTGGGCTACAAAAACTTCCCTAGCCGTAAAACTACGAAACAAAAGGGCTACTAGCCGCGCAGAGATTTTTTCTAACACTTGAACATAGTAACAAAACTTCCTAGATTGCATAATACCCAGGAGGAGAAATCCATGAGTACGACAGTCAAAAAACTACTAACCCTCTGCATGCTCAGCACTGCTGCTGCATTCAGTTCTTTAACCCACGCCGTTGAACATAAAATTGGTGGGCATCTTGGTGCTTACGGCACTGCTGCCGATTCTGGTCTTGGAGGCGGAGTCCACTTTGCAACGACACCCAATTCTTTGGCGTCGTTTCATGTCGACTTAAGTACAGCAGCGTTTACTGCTGGAACTTATTATTCCGCATCACCAGGAATTGTATTTTATGGTGTTGATTACGCCGAATTCAAACTTGGTCTTTTGGGTGGCCCAGGATTTTATTCTTTGCCCAACGACAAACTCCGTTTCGGATTGCACTTTGGTGTCATGGGCGATTTCGCCATCTCAGAAGAATGGGACGTGGGAATGGAAAGCCGCTACGCTGCAGTTCTAGGAACAAGAAAAAATGTGTGGTCCGTGCTTCTAACTTTTGGACATAAGTTTATTGGAAAAGGTGACTGGTAAAATGGCAAAACAAATCACATCAAACATGTCAGGTCTGGTTCTCCGTTATTTAGTAAAAGTTGGAGACAAAGTTCAAGCCGATCAAGACGTGCTCGTTCTTGAAAGTATGAAAATGGAAATGATGGTCCCTGCCAATGCAGCAGGTACAGTCAAAGAACTTAGCTGCGCAGCAGACGACTTCGTTCAAGAAGGGCAAGTGGTTCTTGTGCTAGATTAGCCAAGTTACCAACAAAGCAATGACCCCTTCAAACCTCTGGCCCAAGACAGCATCCATATTCGAAGTCGGCCCCAGGGACGGCCTACAAAGTGAGCAAAAAATTTTCACTGTTCAAGAGAGAATTGAGCTCGTTGAAAAACTAATGGATGCTGGACTCAAAGACATTGAGGTCGGCTCTTTTGTCAGAGAAGATCGCATTCCACAACTTGCTAAAACCGCAGAAGTCATTTCAGGCCTGAAATCAAAAAAGAAAAATGATGTTCGCTTCTGGGCGTTCATCCCCAACCAAAAAGGTCTCGACAACGCCGTTGCCGCAGGAGTCAGCGGTGCCTCACTATTCACAGCCTGTTCAAACACCTTCTGCCAAAAGAATGTGAATCGCTCTCAAGACGAATTATTTTCTGAATTAAAATTACTCATCCCGCAAACAGCGGCACTCAAATTAAAAACGAGGGTTTATTTGTCGACACTTGTTTTTTGTCCTTACGAAGGACACATCAAACCACAAGTTGTCCTTGAGCAAGTTAAAAAACTTGCTGACCTTGGCACAAACGAAATTGTCCTAAGCGATACCACGGGACACGCCAATCCTCAGAGCATAAGCCACGTTCTTGAGTTGCTGCTGAAAACGTATCCCGCCAAGCAATTTGCGCTTCACTTGCACGACACAAGAGGATTGGGGCTTTCCAATATTTTACGTGGTTTGGAATTTGGACTCACCCGATTTGATAGCAGCATAGCGGGCATGGGTGGCTGCCCTTACGCGCCTGGTGCCTCAGGAAATTTATCCACAGAAGATTTAGCCAACATGCTTTTGGGAATGGGCATTGAATGCCAAATTGATTTGGGACTGCTCTCAAAAGCTGGCCTGTATTGTGAACAAAAACTTTCAAGGACGCTCGGCTCACGCGTTCTACGGACTTTTGACAAAGGAAACCCATAATCATGTCTGATCTTGTACTTACAGAAAAACGTCCCAATAAAGTTTTCCTGGTCACACTCAATCGCCCAGACAAGCTTAACGCCATTTCTGCAGACATGGTGGCAAGCCTTACAAAAGCATGGAAGCAAGCAGAAGCACTTGCTAAAAATAATGAAATTCACTCCGTCATTGTGAACTCTTCCACACCAAAAGCGTTTTGCGCAGGTGCTGATTTAAAAGAACGCTCTGCTCTATCTGAATCTGAAGTTGTCGACACGCTAAAGCGACAACGCCTCATGATGGATTCGCTTTGTGATTTGCCCATACCAACAATTGCTGCCATCGAAGGCCTAGCCTTCGGTGGAGGATTAGAGCTTGCCCTTTGCTGCGACCTAAGAGTTGCCACGGGCTCTGCTCAAATGGGACTGGTCGAAGGAAAGCTAGCCATCATCCCAGGCGCTGGTGGCACACAACGACTAGCGCGACTGATTGGCGTTAGTCGCGCTAAAGAGCTTATTTTTTGCGCAAGAAAATTTTCCGCTAACGAAGCCCTCTCCATGGGCCTCATCAATCACGTGGCTGACTCGCCTTTGGAAAAAGCGCTTTCTCTGTGTGATGAAATGTCGCAAGTTGGTCCACTCGCGCTAAGAGCAGCCAAACAATCCATACAATTCGGCATTGAGCGCTCCCAGCTAAGCGATGCTCTTGATTGGGAACTCCAATGCTACAACACCGTCTTAAAAAGCGAAGATCGCCTGGAAGGTCTCCGTGCCTTTTTAGAAAAAAGAACTCCTGTCTATGTGGGGAAATAAAGTATCATGAAAAATTCTGCTGACCTCGAAAAACTTAATGCGCGCGTCCTACAAGGAGGCGCTAAAAAATATCATGACAAGAATGCTGAGGTCGGAAAGTTTTTTGCCAGAGATCGCATTCAAAAACTGATTGATGCCAACACATGGATTGAAGATGGCCTACTGGCCAATTGCTTAGATGCCGAACTCCCCGCCGATGGTGTTGTCACTGGCTTTGCTAAAGTTCAAGGACGAAGTGTAGCTATTCTAGCCAACGACTCCACAGTAAAGGCTGGTTCATGGGGCTGGCGCACAGTCGAGAAAATGATTCGCCTTCAAGAACAGGCAGCCAAACTCAAGGTTCCTGTTTTTTATTTAATTGACTCTGCAGGAGCCCGCATCACCGACCAACTAGAAATGTTCCCAGGACGTCGCGGGGCTGGAAAAATTTTCAACATGCAATGCCGACTCTCAGGCGTTGTTCCACAAATTTGCCTACTCTTTGGACCATCTGCAGCCGGCGGCGCGTACATTCCTGCATTCTGTGATGTTGTCATCATGGTTGAAGGCAATGCCTCGATGTATTTAGGCAGCCCAAGAATGGCGGAATCCGTTATTGGCGAAAAAGTCACACTTGAAGAAATGGGTGGAGCCCGCATGCACTGTACAGTGAGCGGCGTAGGCGATGTCCTTGCCGCCAACGAAGACGAGGCCATTGTATTAGCCAAACAGTATTTTGCGTATTTTCCTCAGAACAGCAGTGAAAAAACAGCATTAACAAAACCAAGCAATGAAGCCGCAGCTCTCAACACCGAAACATTACTGCCAGCCAACCCAGCACAGCCCTATGACATGATGAAAGTCATTGAGGGACTTGTTGATGCCGGTAGTTTTTTTGAAATGAAAAAACTTTTCGCCAAAGAACTCATTACCGGATTTGCGCGCCTTAACGGACGCGCCATTGGCATACTCGCCAACCAACCCAAAACAAAAGGTGGGGTTATTTTTGTTGATTCCGCAGACAAGGCCGCGCGCTTTGTTTTCTTGTGTGATGCCTTTCAAATTCCATTATTATTTCTCTCTGACGTCCCAGGCTTCATGATTGGCACTCAAGTAGAAAGACAAGGAATTATTCGTCACGGAGCCAAAATGGTCTACTCCATTTCCGAGGCCACCGTTCCCAAAATTGATGTTGTGATTCGCAAAGCCTTTGGCGCAGGCCTTTATGCCATGTGTGGTCCAGGCTTTGATGTCGACTGCACCATTGCCCTTCCCTCCGCACAAATTGCTGTCATGGGTCCTGACCCTGCAGTGAACGCTGTGTACTTCAATAAAATTCAGGAGCTCCCTGAAAACGAAAGAGCAGCTTTCGTGGCCAGCAAAAAAGCGGAATACGAAAAAGACATCGACATTGAACGCCTCGCCTCAGAACTTGTTGTCGACGCCGTTGTTGAGAGCAAAAAACTTAGACAGGAATTAATTTTAAGATTCGAGCACTACGCCAGCAAAGACCTAAGCTACTTTCCTCGCAAGCACGGCGTAGTCCCCGTCTAAACACCCTTACATGTTTGTTCGGCAAAAAACTTCATGCCGAGCATTTTGTAAGCAAGCTTTGCAGCAAAGAACTCTGTTCGCGCACTCGATTGAAGCGGCATGATTTCATTAATGTCCATGCCCACAACATTGTAGTTTTTAAATACATATTTAAACAAAGTAATAGCGTGCCACCATGTAATGCCACCAGGCTCAGGAGTTCCCGTCCCTGGACACTCCGATGGAGTGAACCCATCAATATCGACAGTGACGTAAACATTTTTCGTAAGATTTGAGCAAATTTTTTCTGGATTCAAACCATCTCTAATAATTTCAAAATCGTGGAAAATTTTTAGCTGATGCTTGGCAATCAATGTCGCTTCATCTTTTGAATAGTTACGAATTCCAACGCTCGCAAAAGGAATTCCTAAATCAAAAATACGTTTCATAATACAAGCGTGAGAATAAATAGAACCCTCATAGCTTTCTCTTAAATCCGCATGAGCATCAATTTGAAGAACGCTAACGTCAGGATATTTTTTCTTAATGGCACGAATGGGCCCTAGTGTGATGGTGTGCTCGCCGCCAACAGTCATAGGCCAAAGTCCTAGATCCAAAGCTTTTTGCACATCAGCCTCAATAATGTTCACACACTCTTCGCTTTTTTTGCCATCGAAAGCAGGCTTGTCAAATGTCGTCACACCGACCGTAGAAAAATCCAAGCCACTCTCTATGTCATAGAGTTCCACTTGCTGACTTGCAGATATAAATGCCTCAGGACCACGAGATGTTCCATGCTGAAAGCTTGTCGTGTTCTCTAGTGGAGCCTGAATAAGCGCAGCTTTAGCCGTTTTACTACTGCTTAGCTCTGGGCTGAGTCCCAAAAAATTATTGAATGTTGTTGGATGATTGTGGTCCATAGACTCACTGGTGTATCACAACCTCAAAGCATTTCCCAGGCGAAATCTAAGCGGGCAATTTCATTTTACAGTTGTTCCGCCCACTGTTTTTTGCCTCGTAAAGAGCGTCGTCAGCAACCTTAACTAAAGCTTCCGTTTTAATTTTCAAGGGGCCACTAACGAATGTCATGCCAACAGATACGGTAAACTGAATGGTATGCGTTTCATGCGTAATTTTGAGCTGCGAGAGAGTTATACGCAAGCGCTCACCAAACTGCATAAGCTCTTCTTTGGTGTGGTTTCTTGTGAGAATAGCAAATTCTTCGCCGCCGACACGGGCAAACAAATCTTCCTTGCGAGCCATGGCAAGAATTTTTTCGCCTATGGCTTTGAGCACAGCATCGCCACCATTGTGCCCATAAGTGTCGTTCACCTTTTTAAAGTGATCCACATCAAACATGACCAAGCCCAGGCCAGCCGTTGATCGCTCTCTGTGATACAGCTCTCTTTCCAAAGCTTCTTGAAATTTAAATCGGTTCGCAGCACCTGTGAGCTGATCTGACGTCGCTCGGTTATACATGCTCAACTGCAAGTTAGCGTCATCTTCATCCACAATGGAATATACCGTCTTTACGGTATGCCCAAACTGAATTTTATCGCCGTGCTTAAGCTCTACTGGAACTACAACAGCGACATCGTTAACCTTTGTGCCGTTAGTTGACTTCAAATCGTTCAATAAAAACTGATCTGCTGAAATCTTTTCAAACTGCGCGTGTTTGCGAGAGCAACTGGGGTCATCAAAAGTCACCGCGCATTCGGCCGAGCGCCCAACAACAATGGGAGATTTTAAATCCAATGGAATAATTCGACCTTTATCTTGTCCTTCAAGTACCTGAAGAATAGCCACCTTCGTTTTCAATTTCTTTGGAGAAGACAGCGGACCATTGTGCAAATCAACCAAGACAGTTGTTGCGCCTTCGGTTTCTGCTTCCTCATTGAACTGAGGATTTGGCTTTTTTTTGTCGGACATCGTAGTTAAGATTATCTCAGCTTTACGCAAAATAATTCAGATGTAATTTTTTTGACTCTTCACTTATGCCAACTGCACTTCAGAGAAATTCTCAGGGAGCGCAATTTTCTCTGGAAGTGACGCAAAACCTTCACGTCCCTTACAATTTTCAAAATTTAGTCCAATTGAACGAAGCGCCATGCTTGGCCCAGGCAAAAAAGAGTCTTTTGACCCATACAGACTATCTCCCAGAATGGGAAACCCATGCTTCGACATTTCAAAACGAATTTGATGGGAGCGACCTGTTTTTGGAAAGACTAACCACTTCAAAAAAAATGTGGAAAATCCCGGCGCACGCCCGGCATACAGCGCCCTTGTAATAGCGGGCTTTCCATATGGGGCCTCAAAGCTCCTTTTTTTTCCTCTCACTAAAAGAGAATCCCACAAAAATGAAGTTTCGCCCTCTTGCCACGATTCTTCCGCTACGCCTTCTGTGTATGCCAAATATGTTTTCTGCACATCCGCATGCTCAAACCAAGAACTAGCCACTGAATGTGCTTTGGAATTTTTTGCAAACATCAAAAGACCCGAGACTTCAAAATCGAGCCGATGCACCGGCCATATTTGTTTTTTCAATTCCTTTTGCAAAGACGTTCCCACACACAGGCGTTCATCGTTCTCACCAAGACGCGAGGGAACGCTTAATGTCCCATGAGGTTTATCAACCACAATAAAATCGGCCGTGTCTAAAATGATTTTGAACAAGTTACTTACTGGGTTTTACGATTAACTTGGCTTGCACATGTTTGGGGTGAAACTGACAAGAAATAGGATACTCTCCTGGCTTCATATCGGCAGGGATGTCTGTATTCACTTCCAGAGTTTTTCCGCGGTTAACCTGCGAAACTATTTTTAACTCTTGAATGGAGAATCCATGAAAATCAAAACCACCTTCGAGCTTATGATCCACAAGAAAGGTCACTTTTTCTCCTTGTTTCACTTCAATCACAGCAGGTCCCCAATGAACAGCGTCTGCTTTTTTTTCTGTTTGGAGATGAATGCTTCTTCGTGTTTGGTTTTTTAACTTATCGTTAGACCAAGAAGAATTGCTTACAAAAACCATTGAGCCAAGAAATAGAATAGAAATTGTTGGTAGTGTTTTTTTCATACACAAAAAAATAGCGGTCTTTCCCACAAATGGGAAGCCCGCTATTTCGTCTAATTTAATTTAATCTCTTAAACTTGATTAGCGTGGACCACGGTTGAAGCCACCACGGCCACCACCGCCGCCGCCGGAGCGACCGCCACCAAAACCACCACCGCCGCCGCCAGAGCGACCGCCGCCGAAACCACCACGGCCACCGCCGCCACCACCACCAGAACGTTCTTGTGGGCGAGCTTCAGAGACTGTGATTGCGCGACCTTCTTGCTCAGTGCCGTTCAAACGACGAATTGCTTCTTCAGCTTCCGTGTCATTAGGCATTTCGACAAAGCCGAAACCGCGGCTGCGACCGGTTTCACGATCAGTGACAACCTTTGCAGAGCTAACTTCGCCAACTGCAGAGAACATGCCTTGCAATGTGGAGTCGTTTGTTTGAAATGATAGATTACCTACGAATAATTTTTTTCCCATAGCCACCTCCTAAGTGTCGGGTGTCGAAGTCAAAATCCAAGGCCAAAACCAAACTCGGTGGCTAAGAACTAACTAGCGACTAACAGTATTTATATTAACCACTCTAACCTTCATTGCAAGCAAGTTCTGAGTTCGGTTAGAACAATTCTTTGTCAGATTCACCATGCCGAAACGAGCTTTTCACCACTTTTTACTAGTTTTTTGTCATGGATGCGCAAGCTATGCGCCCCAGCCTAAAACAATCCCCCCCCCTGCACAGCAAAAAAGTTCATTTAACTTTCAACAAATTAGCATGGGAACCCTTTGGAATTTCAAGATTATAGGCCCAGCATTAAGCCTTGCCTCACAGCAAAACATGCAAGAGGACATTGCCCAAAAGCTGCTTCAATATGACCTTTGCTTCTCAGACTGGTCCGAAGAAAGCGAACTTCGCAGGCTTGAGCAAAATGGCCTGGAAAAATGGTCAAAATCGAGCGCTCTTTTTGAAGAAGGGCTCAGCCTCGCCCACGCGGCCTACCAGCAAACCCAAGGCTACTTTGATGTCACCATTGGCGCTGTTTTATGGAAAGAAAGACACCGCCCCATTGGCATGAACCACCTGGAGTTTTCCAATCGCAATGGAGTACGGCACTTTCGCTTTCACACCAATCCCAAACGACTAAGCTTTGGGGGACTGGCCAAAGGAATGGTCCTTGGCGATTTAGCCAACATCATTTTAACCTATGGCGATTTTCTATTCATGATTGATGCTGGCGGTGGAAACCTGCTCGTAAGAAACGTGCAAAAAACCAATCTGCACTTCATTTCTCAGTCGTCACCCCTGCAAAACGGACGACAGCATATTTTTAATCCGAAAAACCCCAAACAAGCCCTCTCAAAATCCGCTCGGCTTGTTTGTCAGGTGGAAACAAAACAATCTGCAGAAATTCTTCGATACTGGGGTGCCTTTAGCGACGTCTATTCAAAAGCTCTCATTTTCAACGCGCAATTTGAGCTGCCCCAAGAATGCCGTCCAATCAACGAAACAGAAGTGGCAGAGTTAACTGACTTCCCGATGAAGCCTTAGGAAATTGAATGGCTTTTATTCTACGGCGAATTTGTTTGCGGATATCTTCATGAACACGTTTGTCGACCCCAGGCCCAACCAACGTGTTGGTTAAATCAGCAATGCCTTGAACGCGCCCATCAGCAGCAATGCGGCAACGCAAAGTGAGCGTTCCATGCAAGCCATAGCCCCCAAGTTGTTGACTTAGGCCAGCCAACAAATCATCAATGTGCCGACTTGCTTGCGACACTTTCAGCGGCCCCACAATAAACGGCTTAGGCTCAACAAACCAGCCATGAATCACCAGGCGTCCCTCTCGAGGATCACTCACTCCACGCACTTCCCTCACACCATGGGGGATGCGAGGATCAAACACCGTCAATCGATTAAACTGCGGCTCAACAAATTGTAAAATACCTTCTTGCTCAAGCCCTTTAAGGCGATGAATTTGATCCCAGTATGACAACACCTCTGGTTGCAGTAAAAATGTCTCGCCGCCTTTAAACGTTCTTTGCTTCCAAAGAGTCAAAGAATACACAAACGCCCAGGGACCATGAGGAATGTCGGCATGAAATTGCTGAGAGCAGCCCTCAACATAGTAGCTTAACCACGCAGGCGAAATGGCATGACAACCAAACTGCTCTTGACCAAAAAAAACCAAGCGCTCCAAAAAAGGTTGTAGTATTTTTCGAGGAAAATAATTCAGCATAGGTGTGCGGACAAACGTGTATTGATCTGGAACGTGCCAATAGTCCCAAACAAACCTGGAGCTTGTTGTGTGCTGAGGATTCTCAAATTGTTGATTAAAATGCGCCCTTAGCTGCTTGGCGCCAGAATAAAATCGGTCAAAGACCATCACAGAGTCACTCATGAAAAGCGCCTACTCATAGCTCGCCCATCGAATGCGAGCCGCGCTCTCCTCGACTCCAACAAAGTTTCCTTCCACATCCAAAACATGTCGGCTCGTGTTTAAATAGCGCGACAAGGCTTGTGCCTCTACATCATTGCTGGGAACATCCATTGAGCTCAAACCAACATCCGCAAACGATAGCTCCAGCTTACTTAGTCGAGTGCATCGAACATGATTGCTAGCTTTGCTATCTTCACAGTCTGGACTCATGCTTTCTTGGCTAAGTTCTACAACACGCTTCGCAGTAAACGCCTTCCACTCAAGCTTCTTACGTCGCTCCAATCCCTTTAGTTTAAATGACGGCTTTCTTTTGTTTAGATTAAGTTCAAGCTCTTTGTTTTTTTTGCGAGCCACGAACTCTGGACTATTGGCTAAGAAATAATTTCTCATCAAACTCGTGATCACTCCCCAATCCGTTGGAGCCTCAACCAAGCAATGCCCACCAATGGGTGTTTTTAAAACAGTGAAGTTATCTTGGCCCGTATGAGCCATGACATCCAAAATTAAATTTGTATTCTCTTTGGCCGTTACTACAGGATCATTTTCAGATGCCCAAACAAACACTGGAGACTTCACAAGATGAGCGTAATTCTGAAATCGGTTCACGTACCAAAAATCTTCTTTTGTTTGAACTAAGGCATCCGCAATTGGTGGCATTCCCCAATTGGGGTCTTTCGTTTTATCTTTGTAGTACTCAAAACCCGAGTCCTCTATGAACTTAGGAATGTCCTCCACTGGCAACTTTTCGGACTCTGGAGGTAAAAGCTTTCTGATAATGGGGACCTGGTGCATAACTTCACTAATTTGATCCCAAAACATTGTCGAAACCAATTTGCCAACAATTCCTTTTCGGAAAATACGCTTCACTGATTTTTCTAAATCAACAACCGGGCAACTCGCATAAAAACTTGAAATCAATGGCTTGCCTTGATGACGAGGACCGTAATCGTTGTAAAGAGCTGAATAAAACAGAGCGTGCCCACCAAGACTGTAACCATAGACGTGAATACTAGAAACTCGCTGGCTCGCAAAAAAGTACGGGGACCTCAAGTACTGAGCAATGTGAATAATCTGCCGTCCCTCATCAAGCCCACCAACGCTCATTACGTTGTTGTCGATTTCAAAATCACTCCCTGTAATGCCCGTTAAAAACAAAATATGAAATGGAGAGGCATCAAATAGCTGCATGATGGCCTTACGAACCGTCATTCCACCTAAATTGCAATAAATACCGCACTTAATAATGATCAAAGGTCTGGGAGTATTTCCGTCTTGTAGTGCCAAATGAGCGCGCACACGGTGACCATCGGGATCAATAAAAGAAATATTTTTAATTTTACGATTTTCTAAATAGGAATACTCAATGGATAGATCGGAAATGGCAGACCAAAAAACACCAAGATTCGCTTTTTTATACCGACCATGACATCGTTCAACAAACGACTTCATTTTCTGACTGTATGCTTGAGCACTGCCTCTGCTTATTTCAAGCATAGCATCGACGTCGTAGGAAGAGCACCCTTCAGGAAGCTGAAGTGTTGGTCGCATTTTCTGAACAGCAGACGTAATCCAACCGTTGTTCGTATCCGTTTCAAAGCCTGCAGCGGACAACGTGTCTGCATCTATAGAATGCATGGGCTCATCTCTGCTTTGCGTTTGGTTTTGAGCAGGAGAGACATCTTGACTAAGCGTCGGCGAGGCAACAACGCTTTTGGGATCAACCTTTTGAATTTCTTGCTGCTCACAGGCACCAAGCAAAAGCAAAAAAGACAACAGGCCACCGAGCACGTTCATTGCGCGGAAATTAGCCCAATAGACGCGGCAAGTCAACGCCAACGGGGGCTGGCAATATCTATTTGTTTTTATTGTTATTTTCCGCAAACAGTAGCACCTGAGCTGAGAGTGGGGAAACCAAGAAAACAAGGGCCAACAGCAGCCATTCCCTAGAGAGTAAAAAATCCCACGCCGACGAACTATGATGGGCGTGACGTAGGGCAGAGGCCAAAAGCAGAAAACCCAGACCAAATGTTGAGGCCATGTTTGTCACATGCAAGCGTTGTGGGCCATTTTCTAAACGCAGAAGTCCCAAGGCTGCTGAAAAAATTGCGGCAGCCCCTAAAAACAAAAAAACGTATTGAGCACAATACAAGAAAAAATCAATCATCTGCTAATTCCTCGCGCTCTCTTTTCATCACTCGAGACAAGATTAAAGGCGCAAAAAAACCACAAGCAGCCAGAACCAACGCCACATCTAAAAATCTGCGAGCCTGATCGTTCCAAAAAGTAGTGATTAGAAAAAAGCCAACCAAAGCGCTTGTCGCCACATCTAAACCCGCCGCCCTATTCACAAAGCCTGGTCCCTTAAGCACTCTATAAAGAGACATGGAAAAAGATAACAGCAATAAGAAGCCACAAACCATAAACAATGGCATCAACGAGCTCCCTTCGGCATTTTCACATCAGTTAATTGAGCTAGCAATGGCAGTAAAGAATCCACCAGAGCTTGCAGTGAATACTGTTGTGATTGATCTAAGATATGCACAGAAATTCTTGCTCCAGGATTTTCTCCTAAAATAACGTTATCAATTTTCCAGGAAATCGTTCCTGGTGTCATGGAAATAAAATTGGCCATTAAAACATGCGCAAAACCAGACCTCAGCGGCAAATCAACATGAATCCACTCAGAGCTTAGTCCTTGAGGCTTGTTCCAAATGAGCTGAGCAACCGCCATGTTGGATTTAAAAAATTCAATGGTAAAAATGTAAATCAACTTGGTCCATAACCATGGATTTGCGCTCATCCACACATCCAATTCGTCGTCTCGATGTCCTTTAAAAAGCCCCATTCGCTTCAACGCAAACCAAGGCAGCAAAACAACAATCGGGAACAAAAACAACGAAACGTCGGATTCATGGAGCAAAACGTAAAAAACACTCATCAGAAAAAGCGCCCAATATTTCAACGTCATTGCGTTTTCTCCGGTGAGAGTTTTTTTCTGGATTTTTCTAGTTTTTGTAGATCATACGAGAGATGTTCAAAAACAATGTGGGAGTAATTATCTTTGTACATCAATTCATGAGATGCAGCACGAACCCAGTCGTTCACAACAAAAAAGCTAGAAACAAAGGCCCAACTAGCCAAAGCGAAAATGAGTATGCCTTTTTTTAACTTCGACAAATGGTTTAAATTTTCACCAAGGTGTTCTTCTTTTCCAGTCATGGTCTGAACCCAGACCTTCATCATAGACGCCAAAGTCAGCAAACTTCCCAGCATCAACAGCACCAGAACCCAATACTGTTTTGACAAAGCCAGCCCATGAAACAACTGAAACTTGGCATAGAACCCAGAGCTCGGCGGCAACCCTGAAAGTGAAAACCCAGCGAAGACAAAAGCCCATGCTACCCATGGAATGGCTGAATAATATCCTCGAGAAGAAAACAAATCGCTAGAACCACTTACCGTTTCCAAACAAGAAGAAAGCGCAAACAGTGAACTCTTCACCAGTGAATGATGAACAACATATAAAATCACACCTAATAAAATAATTTCAGAAAAAGGTTCGTGCTGATATTCAAACACAAAACCCACGCCCACCAAAATAAAACCAATCTGCGAAATGGTGTGAAAGGCCAGCAAGCGCTTAAAATCACGCTGCCCAAGGGCGCACAAAACACCTACAAAAACAGAGAGCAGCCCCAATGACCATAAAATGGGCCCATAATGAATGGAAACCTCGGGAAAAATAGTGAGGCCAAAACGAATTAAGCAGTACACGCCAACTTTTGTTAAAAGTGCCGAGAAAAAAGCTGCCATGCCCGATGGGATTTGGGAATAAGTGTCTGGCAACCATTGAAAGAACGGGGCCGCACCAGCCTTTAACAGAGCCACCAAACTTAGGCTCACAAAAATAACATGCACATGCGGTGACAAGTAAAGTTGATTTTGAATCCTTACGGCCAAGTCAGCCATGTTCAACGTCCCCATGACTCCGTACAAATATCCTTGGGAAAAAAGGAAAAGCACAGACGCCAAAAGATTCAAAAACAAATACGGTGCTGCGGCCTTATATGACTTCGTTGTGGAGAGGACAATTCCATAAGAAAAAATTAGGAAAATTTCAAAAGCCACAAACAGATTAAACAAATCTCCCGTTAAAAATGCCCCATGAATCCCGGCAAGCATGCCGTGAAACAAAATCCAGTGAAGGACATTTTTTGCCATAGGAGAATCGTCGGAACCAAACGGATAAATCAAGTGAACCAAAAAAACAGAGACCGCTGACAGCACAAGCATCAAGGCTGAAAATTTATCGGCGACATAGCTAATGGCTGCGGGTATGGGCCAATCAGCAAAGGCATAAATTAAGACCTTTGACTGTGCCTGATGCGCAATTTTTATGGCAACGACAAGATATACCACAGAGGCCAGAAGCCCCAGACGCCTGTACGCAGCTCCCGTGTTCATCACAAAGCCACGAGCCAAAAGAGCGAGAAGCCCGTACAACAAAGCAAAAAACATCGGCAACACAAAAGGCAAAGGCAGCAGATTCGAAATCATGTTTGATCTTGCCCTTCCTTGCCTTCTGAAATTTCCTCAAGCCAGTACGCAAGCATAATGGCTAAAACAGCAAAGCCAATGACAATTGCCGTAAGCACCAGCGCTTGAGAGAGGGGATCAGAAAGCCCCGTATCCACCGTATTCAGATTCACAAATGGTGCACGAGACAGTTTCGTAAGAACAACATTGGGTTCACGAGTGTCATAATGACGAAACCCGCCCAACACCAAAAACACATTTGTTGCGTTTCCTAAAACCAAAACACCAATAATTTTTCTCCACGTTTGGCTAGAAAGAAGAAGAAAAACACCAACAGCCATTGGAACGCAGACACCTAATGACAGCAACACGCCCAAGTACAACATTATGCTTCCTCCGCCAAGACGAGTGTTGTTCCTGCCACTAAAGCCATAACACCAAAATCAAAAAAAGTTGCCGTCGAAAACGTAGACCACATGTAGGAGCGAAATACGGCATCTCCCAACGCGACAGGCGCCATAGCTGACAAAAGAGCAATGCCAAAACCAATACCAATCAGCATTGGTCCGTTCATTAACGGGTGCTGATGGCTGAATTTTTGGGGCCAATAGTTTTTTAGAATTAAAAACCCAACAGCAAAGCATAGGCCTGCAACAAAACCGCCCCCTGGCTGATTGTGGCCTCTGATAGCAAGATATAAGGAGAGCTGTACGAGTACAGGAATTAGGAAAACGGCCCAATACTGAGTCCATGTTTTTTCCGTATGTTCGGAGTTTTTTAAAAAACCATGCGCTTTTAATCTCTGCAACACAAGGGAGAAACCTATAGCACCAGCACCGAAAACAAAAATCTCACCAAGCGTATCAAATCCTCGAAAATCAACCAAAATAACATTCACGATGTTTTTTCCCGCCGCAAAAAAATAAGAAATCTGCCCATAAATTAGGCTTGCTGTCTTCGCGTGTTGTGGAATTTGCAACATACTCCAGGCGGCAAAAAAACTAACCACACCAACCGCAAGCGCGACAAGCAAACGAAATCCATTGCCTAACGTCAGTAGAGGATCCTCTGTGGCAGTTTTTGCGTTCTGCCTTTCTTTTTTCATAGCCATGCCAAGAACGCCTGCAAACAGAGAAATGCTAACCGTTTCAATAAGCGCCTGAGTCAGCGCCAAATCAGGAGCACCCAAAAAGTAAAATAGAGCTACAACCATTAGGCCCATTCCAGATAGCGAAAAAATCACGGGCCAATACCGTTTTTTACGAAGAAATACAGGGAGCAAACTAAAGGCAAGAAGTAAAAAAACAATCACCGAACACAAAAAAACATCCGTGTGAATGGCCAGCTGATCCGCCAAGATAGGAATTCCAAACAGCCACTCATGCACATTCTTTTTTGAAAATTTATAAAACGGGTAGACACAAGCCAATGCAATAATTGCTGTTGTTAAACGAAGATAATGATGGAGAAATTTTCCTTGAACAATATTGGCCAGGCCGAATCCAAACTGATGTAAGGCATAAAACAGTTGCTCAAAGCGTGCACCCAAAGCAGAATCCTGAGTCGCTTGCTTGATCGCAGTCTTCGCGAATTTAGACCTGAAATGAGCAAAATATAGAGCAATCCCAACACATAAACTCAGCCCACTGAGCAACAAAGCCAAATCAAGCTTAGGAACAATATGAAAACTGAGCTGAGATGCTCCAGAGGCACCGACCACAACAAGCAAGGCAGAAACTACAATAGATTGTAGAAACTCTGGGAAAAACCCAAGGATCACAGACACTAAAACCATAAGAAAAGCTGGTAGCCAAACTAAGAAATTTTTTGAAGAATTTTGAGAATCCGTTTTTGCGTAAATGCCAAATAATAATTTAAAAGAATACAAAACCGACGCAACACTACCCAAAAACACACCCAAAGGGAAAACCATGTCTAGGCCACCGTTCTGAGCCGTCAAAAGCAAGGATTTCAAAATGTTTTCTTTGCTTAAAAAACCAAAACTCAAAGGTACGGCCATCAAGGACACAACAGCAAAAAAAACCGTAGCCGCAGTCCTGGGCGATTTCTCCACACCTACGCTCATAAAAAGTGGTGCCTTAAACAAGGCGTGAGCCAACACGTGAAGTAAAGCTGCCACCACAGCAGCTGGTGATTGAATCCCCAGAGCCACAACGATTAAACCTAACTGCGAAATGGTTGAATAAGCCAACAACTCCTTCATCTGTGTTTTCCCTACAGCAATCCAGCCCGAAACAACATAAGTGAGAAGACCTATCCACGACAGAACAAACCAATATTGGCTCAACGAGAGCACGGGATAAAATTTAAACAATAAGAAAATTCCTGCCTTCACCAACGTGGCCGAATGCAAATAAGCCGAAACAGGCGTAGGAGCCTTCATGGCACCGGGCAACCAAAAATGAAAAGGCATTTGTGCGCTCTTGGTGCAAACGGCAAAAACAACACCAAAAAAAATCCAGGACAGGGCGTGTGCCGAGACTTTTGCCAACTCTGGATGCATTGCCGAAAGCATCCAAGAACCTGTTTCCGCATAAGAAACAACCGCTGCAAGCATCAAACCCAAACCACCAGCTGCGGTCACCATTAAGGAACGCCGAGCTGCCTTTTGCGCGGATTCACTAGAAGAGTCAGTCGCAATCAAGAAAAATGAGACTACAGAAATCAGCTCCCAAAAAACAATAAGCGACACCCAGTTTTGAGAGGACAAGAGCCCAAGCATCGAGACCTGAAACAAATTTAAAAACAGAAAGAAGCGATGAAGATCGGCATAACCATGCATGTAGCCTGCAGCAAAGACACCAATAAAAATACCAATAAACAAAACTAAAATAGAAAATAACTTTCCTAAACCGTCAAAAAATAAATCACCAATAACAGGCGCTGACTCAGACATTCCAAATAAGAAAATTAAAGAAAGAAGTGAAGACAGCGCAAAACAAAACCCATAAAATTTTGAGCTACGGATGCCAAAGAGCTTGCCAGCGGCTAAGCTAAACACACCAGTGAAAAGAGGAATCATCAACAACAGCATGTCTAGCTATGAAAGTAGTCTATAGTCGTAGAAATGAAAAGCGCATGACGACAATGAACCCGAAGATTCTCAAACTCTTTTTCGTCACAACCATCTGGGGCATTCTCATGGCTTCTTTTTTGGAACTGAGTGATCAAGAAGCTTATTATTGGAGCTGGTCTCGGATTCTCGATTGGTGCTACTACGAGCACCCACCCCTTCAAGCCTGGTTCACCCGTCTATTCACCAGCGTGCTTGGAAATGATTCATGGGCAGTCCGAAGCCCCATATTTGTTTTACGCGCGTTAGGTTTCTATTTTTTCTGGAAATGGGCAAAGCTCCATTTGCAAAACACCAAGCTTGATTTTGCGCTTTGGACGATTGTGGGAAGCTTCTTTTTTCTCTCTTCTGCATTTCTAGCCCTGCCCGATATCTTTGCGTTCCCTTTTGCAATGGCCACGCTCTACTACACAGAAAAAAAGAAAGCCTGGCACACAGGCCTGGCCCTTGGCCTTGCAGGTCTAGGAAAGTGGACTGCGGTAACATTTTTGCCAGCCGTTTTAATTTATTATCGTCACAGTAAAAAAGACCTCTTTAAAATTTTTCTCTCAGCGGGATTACTTCAACTTCCCGTCCTCTATTGGAACAGCCAAAACCAGTGGGCGTCTTTTGCCTTTCATTTAAAAAAACGGCATGAAGAGCACTCCGTGACACTTCTTCAGCTTGTGCAGAACACGATCGCATTTTTAGGCTCTCAGGTCATGTTAGGCGGACTGGCCTTCATTGTTCTTTTGACTTTTTTCTTAATGTATTTCTCAGGCAAGAAAAAAACTGAAGCCTCTTCAACGCCCAAAACAGATCCTCTTTTGAAATGGTGGTTTATGCCCGCCTTTGTTATTTTTGGGCTTTCCGCCTCAAGAGGAGAGCTGCGCTTTTATTGGACAGGATTGTCTTTTTTCCCCCTCATTGTCTGGCTCATATCCAAAATGAGCGACTCCTATGCCCATCATATCTCTGCACGCTTTTTCAAACTTCAAGAGCGCTTGATATACGCCACAATGTTACTCATTAGCTTTGTCTTGTTCTTCCCTGTGGGCCACTACCTCAAACCGCTTACCGACCCCTTTAAGAATTTTGACTTACGTCACTCACCCCGAGGCGACCTCATAGGATGGCAAACCTTTGTAGAAGAAGAGCTGCAACCTCAGGGTTGGCTCGAAGACGACGTTGTCTACATGGCCAGCGATTTTAGATTGGCCGCACAAATGGCCTGGGCCGCACGAGTCAAGCAAATGACACAAGTTGGAACATGGCGTGAAGACCAATTTCAATTTGAATTCTGGCCGCACCCCAGCCCAAGCCGCTACAAACGCGCTGTTTTTTTTGGCGATAACCGAAGAAAAACTGATAATATTCCTAATGAAATGTGCGGTCATGGCATCCAATGGAAATCCAAAATGATTTATTTGCATGGTTTCTTAGTGAAAGAAATTAGCTGGGCCACATGCAATCAATTTCAACTTCATGAACACGCCAAAAGACATTGGAAGTTTTAATTCATGAAAAAGCCTTTCATTATTTTTACCTCGCTCACTACCTTGGCGCTTCTCTCTTACTCCCCGTCATTTGCCGGTGGAATTGTAGAGCCGTTTCGAGAAATCGCACCTCTTCTGGATCGCGTAGTTGTCAAACAAGGGGACCCCTTCATTGAGGTCTTCATAGACGGATGGGTTGCCACGGACTGCTATAAAAACCAGGAGTTTCTTGTCGAAAAGCTAAAAGACAGAACTCAAATCGTTGCTCGCTTTCGTCAAGTGCACATTGAAATTCCCTGCGATCAAAAACTTAAAAAAATCTCTATGAAAATTGCTGACCTTGACCCTAAGCTTGAAATTTCTCGAACGGTTGATGTTCTTGGTTTCAAGGGCTGGCACAGAACACACTTAACCGAAACCAAATAAGGACGGAGATGCTTCATGCTTAAGGTGATGTACGTCAACGCCCTCATGCTCAAAGACACCAACTCCATTGCTAAAGAAGGCTTAGTTCGTGGCTTGAAATCGAGTGGGTTGGACGTTGAACTACACTCTTTTGATATCTTTCAAGGACCTCGACTTTATTCCCCAAGACTTATGGGAGTTTTCGCACGCGAGAACCATGTGAATGCAGTTATTTTGTCCGGCTCAGAAAAAAACACAACCGACGTCAACGACCCCTGGGTGAGTGACTACTACGCAGGGCTCAAAGATTTATTAGAAATTCCAGAGGATCTAAACGATTGGATGGGGCCGCCTCAAGCCGCAGTTCTAGGAATTTGCTTTGGACATCAAGCGCTCGCCTGCGTCCTTGGCGGAGAAACCTGTCGTTTTCAACTCCGAGAAGGAAACGAAAAAATTCTTGCGCTGCCTCAGGCAAAAAAACATCCGCTTTTTGCGCCAATTTTATCCGAGCAACACGAGCAAGGTGCACACCTAAGCACCCTAGTGTCACACGCAGACCATGTTGTAAGGCTGCCAAAGCAATTTCATTGTTTGTTTTCTAGCGATTATTGCAACGTTCAGGGGATGGCTCACGACAAATGGCCTATAGTCTCTCTGCAATCGCATCCCGAATTCACAATTGATTTAAAAAAATGTGCCCATGAGAAAAAACACTGGAAGCACGTGCCAGATGATGCCTTTTTATCGCACAGCGGCCCAAAAATACTGTCCCACTTCGCAAAGTGGGCTTACAAACTTTCTCGTTAAACTAAGATTACTTAGTGCTTACTTGATTACTCAATGATTTCGAGAACTGCTCTCAACTTCAACTTGGTTGAAGCCGCGTTAAGCAGTGTTCGTAACGACTGAGCCGTACGACCTTGCTTACCAATGACTTTTCCCAAATCTTCTTTGGCAGTTTTCAGCTCAATGACAGTGGTCTGCTCGCCTTTGATAGCGGAAACCTTGACATGATCTGGCTGGTCGACCAGCGCCTTTACAATCATTTCAATTAATTCAACAAGTTCTTTTTCGGCATCTGCCATATATTCTACCTCAACTCCGAAGAGAGATTGTGATATTCATAGTTTAACATGCAACGGCATTACTCCAACAAACTTTTCACTTTTTTTCTTCTGACCATGCTCATTTCCCTGTTGCGCTGTGGCGTAAAGGGGAGTCCCGTGAGCGAAATCCATGAAGAAGGGCCCATTGATCATCTCAAAGTCGAATCTAGCGATGACGAGAAGAAAAAAGAGTCAAACTAATGTCAGCACTTTCTAAAATTGCAAAAAAAATTTGGAAAATTGAAGGGGCAGGAAATGACTTTGTTTTAATTCCCAACAAGGCTCCCACCAAAACCCAAGATCAAATTAAAATTTGCAACGCCATTTGCAGAACTCATACAGGAGTTGGATCCGATGGGCTCGTTTTTGTTTGGAAAGAAAAAGGCAAAGGATGGCGCTGGGAATTTCTCAACTCCGATGGCTCGTACTCCGACATTTGCGGAAATGCAGCAAGAGCTGTTGGTTGGTGGCTTAAACAAGTCGGTGGGAAAAAAAAGAAAGAATGGTCTTGGGTGGGTCGCATCGGCGAAATCACCGCAAGATGGAACACCCAAAGCAAACAAGTTGCCGTAACTTGGCCCATTCCCAAAACAGAAGTTAAGGTGGCGCCAGAGTCATTGCTCTATGAGCTCTCTGGACTTAACGACAGAGGTTTTGCCGGAGCCTACATTTGCCAAGTTGGCATTCCACACATTGTGCTCCTCAACCATGAAAACTGGGGCGTCTTAGAAAGAAACACGACCAACCCTCACCTGCTCCATCACGCTTTTTTTGGAGAACAAGGAACCAATGTCACTTGGGTTTCACTTACTAGCATGAAAGCAGTCACCTACGAACGTGGTGTCGAGTGCGAAACACAAGCCTGTGGAAGTGGTGCATTGGCAGCTTACTTTGCACTCAACGCCTTTGAAGAAACAGAAAAAGCCAAACGAAGTTTTCATTTTCCTGGGGGAACCCTCAGCATAGAAAAATGGAAAAACAAATTTTGGCTTTTAGGACCAGCAAAAATTGTCATGAAAGGGGAGCTCACCAATGAGTGGATCAATGAACACCTTAAATGAACCTAAGGGTTGGCACGGCGTTTGGACCGCTCTAGTTACTCCACTGCAAAAAAGCAGCATGGGCCTTGAGCTTGATGTCCCTTCTTTAAAAAAACTTATGGATTCGCAAATTGAAAATGGCGTCCATGGTTTTGTCATTGCTGGCTCAACGGGAGAAGGCTCCTTATTATCTGAAAAAAATTATGAGCACCTACTTCGTGAAGCTCATCAGATAGCCAAAGGACGAGTTCCGTTAGTTGCTGGTCTTGGCATTGGAGGAACGGACACTTGCTTAGCAAAAGCAAAACTCGCCAAAACCATTGGCTACCAAGGAGTGCTAGCGTCACCACCAGCCTACATCAAAGCAACTCAAGAGGGGCTGATTGCACATTTTCTAAAAATTGCAGAATGTGAAATTCCTGTTTGCCTTTATGAAGTTCCCTCAAGGGCCGCATCGAGCATTCAAGTCGCGACCATTGAAAAAATTCTGACCTCTAACAATCCAAGTAAAAAATGGATTGTGGCCATCAAAGACGCAACTGGAGACTTGCGCCGTCTGTGTGACGAGGTCCTTGCTAGCAAAAACAAGCTGGCCTTACTTTCTGGTGACGACGGGACCTTTGCTCCATTTGCCCTTAGCGGAGGGCACGGGTGCATCAGCGTTGCCTCACACTTTCTGCCCAAGGGACTCAATAAAATTTTGAACTTTGCAAAACAAGGGCAAACACAATCTGCCACTGAAGTGCAAAATCACATCAACGCTTTTGTGGACGCCTTATTTTGGGAATCCAACCCCATTCCCGTAAAAAGCCTCTTAGCTGCCAACCACAGAATCAACACAGACAATTTCTACGAACCACTAAGACCAATGACCCCAGAAAAACTACAATCTCTTATTCAATTGCATACTGAAGCAGCAAAGAGAACTTCCGATGCGTAAACCCGTTCAAAAAAAAATAATTCGCGTAGCGGTACATGGGGCCAGTGGACGAATGGGCGGCGCCCTAGTTCAACTGCTCAGAGACGATGTTGATTTGCAAGAACACTTCCAACTTGTGCACGCCTCATCAGGGTCTCACGACCCACGATTTGCTACGATTCTCGAGGACAATCCCGATATCATCATTGATTTTTCAGCCCCAAAAGCATCCCTAGAGCTAAGCAAAGTTTGCGCCCGAGCAAAAATTCCTGTTCTTGTTTGCACAACAGGCTTTAATGAAAAAGAATCAAAAGCTCTTCATAAAATTTTGAAAAAAAACCTCTGGGCGCTGGCTCCAAACACAAGCCTAGGTGTCTTTTCGGTTCTTCAAGCACTCGGCGTTGTTAGTAAATTACTAGAAAACGACGGCTACAGTTTCTCCATAGTGGAGTCTCATCATCAAATGAAAAAAGACGCCCCAAGCGGCACAGCCTTGCGTCTAAGCCAAAAAATTCAATCCGCGACTTTAAAGAAAATCAGCATTCCCACTCACTCCATTCGCGGTGGCAACGAAATTGGAGACCACTCCGTCATCATTTATGGTCCCGGTGAGCGTATTGAAATCAATCACAGGGCCAACGATAGGAGCCTATTTGCAAGAGGAGCGCTCCGATTAGCAAGACGTCTGCTAGGGAAAAAAAGACCCAAAGCGACTGGTTTTCCTTACAATCCCGAAGACTTATACGGGACACCATAAAAAAAACAAGAGAGCACCTACCCGCAGCTAGAGAAATTTAGACAGGCAAAAGTACTTTTGCTAACTATATTTCTAATGCGAATTTATTTACTTTTTTTACTTTCGTTCAGCGCTTTTGCCCAACACAATATTCAAGTCGACAATAGTCAGCTGGAAACAAACACCAAAACCTTTTGGGGCATTCGCAATACACAATTCGGCGCGGATGATCTGCTCAATCCTGAAGGATGCCGCGCCATAGACGTTCGCCAGGCTCTTGAAAAACATGACTTCTCCACATCTTTTGACGAGTGGCTAAAAAAACATATCGAATTTTGCTCAAGCAAAATCAAGCGTCGCAAAGAAGGAGTCATTAGCGCCTTCATTGAGCAGTATGGTGCAAAATATGACTACACAGAGCTCAGTACTTTTCGCCAAATACAGTTCACAGACTCATTAGGGCTCAAATACAGAGTGCATTTGTTTTTAAAACCATCCAACAAGCCTCGCCCCCTAGTCATCATAAAATGTGGTGTCTTTTGCAACTTAGGGCGCATGAGCACACGAAAAATGCTGATGCATTTTTATGATTCCTCACCATTCCACGTTGTTTTAATCAACAACATGACAGGATCCGAGTTTCAGCATGACAACAAAACCGTAGCGCTGGGCGGGCTCATTGAAGGGCAAGGAATTGTAGACCTTGCCAAGTATTTAAACAGTGAGGCTTTCGCCCATAAAAATAAAATTTCAAGCACACATCTTTTTGCATTCAGTCTTGGTGCGCAAGCTGCTTTTTTTGCAAGCGCCTATGACAACAACGATCAGAAACTTTTCCGCAGCATTTCTCTAGCTTGCCCAGTTGTTGACTTGGAACCATCCATCAATTCTGCCTTCACAACAGGGTGGTTGCGATTTATGAAAATAAATAAGTTTCGCACTCAAATGAAAGCATTAATGCCCATCATCCCCCACATCAGAGACATTCTTTACAGTAAAGACCCCTCTCTAGACCCTTTCATGGAAAAAGCGGGAAGACTACCGCTGCCCTCCTACCAAAATAAAGTTTTTGCAGCTCCGTTTGATGCTGTAAAAATCAGCACCCCCAATGAACTATGGGAGGCTCACCGAGTTCAAAATTTTGTTGGACTCTTAGAACATCCCTTCTTTGTTTGGTCATCCAATGACGACTCCGTGGTCTTAAGCAAAGACAATGCAGAAGTTTTAAGGAAAGCCACAAACACAAATCCACAGTTTCAAGTTGCCATTTCCAACCTAGGTGGCCATTGCATGATGGACGCCGCTTACTCTTGGTCTTGGACTAGTGAAATTTATCGCTCACAAATCTTAGGTCACGCGCCAGAGTTTTACCGAAACAGTCAACCCCAAGAAACAATCATTCCAAAAACAATTTCCCGATTTCAGCCTGAACCCAACGAAGTCCGCAAATCTCTCCGATGGCTTGTCGATGAAGACGACAAAGGACCTGTGCTTGTCAACGAATTTTGGAATGACTCATGTGATAAGAGCAACTTCAAAACCGCGAAATTAATGATGTGTCAGCGCCGAGCATCTATGGAATTTACATGGGATAATTTGGGCATTGAAAAAGAATATATACCCACCAATTCCACTGAAGCACAAACCATGGCGCGTTTTCTGAATACAAACATCAGCTATCTTGCCGAAGATGGCGCGCCCGCTTGGAAAACAAAAAAGATTACAAAAATCCGTTGGCGAAATTTCGATTAATCACGCCGATTAATCTTAGTTAAGCTACAAATATAACTTTTGCGGATCCAGTTTGTTTCTTAGCAAATCCAGAACTTTTGCATTCGGCTCAGAGGTTTTCTTTATTTCTGCTGCGACCTTCAGAGGCCAGCCACAAGCCGCTTGCACTTGGGCAACTTCAACACCGGGGTAAAGTTCCGTTAAAGTGAACTCTTCTCCAGTAAATTCCAAAACACCAAGATCCGTCACAATCACCTGTGGGCCGCCGCCAGGCAACCCTAGTTGCTGCCTGGTTTTCCCTTGATAACGGTGGCCTGGACTTGTGATGAAATCACAAGTCTCAACAAAACTTTTGGGATTCATGCGCATAACAACCAATAACCTTTTGGAGTGCACAGCAATTTCACAAGCACCTCCGCTACCGGGCAAGCGCACCTTGGGATTGTCATAAGGGCCAATCACAGTAGAATTAATATTCCCGTAGCGATCAATTTGAGCTCCGCCCAAAAAACCAACCTGAATTAATCCGCGCTGCAAGAAACATTGAAAAATGTCAGCCTGGGAAACAATTGCCAAAGAATCGTTTACAAGGGCCGGGTCACCAATAGAAATTGGCAGACGCTCAGGGATAGTCCCTACAGCTCCCGACTCATAAATCATAAACAGCTGCGGCGCGTGCGTTTCCCTTGCTAAATTGCAAGCCAAATTTGGCAATCCAATACCAACAAATACGACGTCTTTGTTGTGAAGCTCAAGTGAGGCACGATAGGCCATCATTTCACTAGCTGTGTAGCTTTGCTTTTGATCAGTACCCATAATCAACTCCCTCACAGCGATGTGGCTCTGCTTTGAGTTTGGAAATTAATCCTGCGTTCATCTTTTTCAAATAAGCAGCGCGATCTCGGCAACCATAGACAAATTCATTCAAGTAATTTTGATACGTCTGTGGATCACGGGATATTTCATCCCATTGAATATAAAAATCATTATCTCTGTCGTAGTGCCCTTGAACATAACTGGGGTGACAACCCCACGGCTCATGCACAACATGATTCACAATAATTCCAGGAATGAGTGTGCGATTAGGATCTCGGCGAATCAAGTCGCTGGAAACGATTTCTTCAGCAACGACAATCACGCGCTTGGCCGCAAACGCAGCTTCCTTTTGCGTTCCCATCAAACCCCAAACTTGAGCATTGCCTTCAGCGTCTGCACGCTGACAATGGATCACAACAACATCTGGGTTGAGTGCCGGCACTGTTGCCAAATCTTCTCCTGTATAGGGACATTTCACTGAGCGAATTTGCGTATTCGCTTTAGCGATGTCAGCTCCTTGATAATTTTTCAACGTCCAAAACGGCAGGCCACTACTTCCAGCCATAAGACGCGCGACCATTCCAAAATGCGAATATTCTTCAAGCTCAATTCTTTTTTCTGGTGGAATTTTCTCTGTTTTTCTACGAAGAGCATGCAAACTTCCCACACCTGGGTTACCGGCCCAGCTAAAAACCAGCTTTTTTACACAACCGGCCTCAATCATCTGGTCGTAGACCAAATCGGGCGTCAATCGGATGGCTGTTAAATTGCGAAGCTTTTGTCGGATAATCTCATGGCCTGCCGCAAAGCAGATGAGGTGCGTGAATCCTTCAATATAAATGGAATCGCCATCTTTGATGTTTTCTGCAATGGCCTCTTGCATGGAAACGAGTTTGCTCTTCATAAGTCCGCACAGCCTAGCCAATCTTATCCAAGATGAAAACAGATGAAATTTGCTGAGCATGTCGCTGTGTTCTAGAGATGGTTTCAGTGTAAAATAGGGGCCCATGATGGACTATTTTTTACCAGCCTTTGAAGACCTCTTTTCACGATCCCCCATTCGCGTTTCTCAAAAAGGCAACCTGATCTCCTTTAATTGCTCTGAATTGTCCACTCTTCAATGGAAAGGCCAAAGGGCCCAGCTTTCCCATTTTGATTTCCTATTTAAAAAACTACCCAAAACCAAGATCTCCTCGGAAACTCTTGAGTTTGATGCCAACGCAAGCCTTGCAGATTTTTTAGAAGTTAAAAAAGGATTTACCAAGTGGCTGGATGTTTTAGCCTGCGACAATTTAGACAACCTGTCTTTTTGGGGTATGCCAAACCTCGACACCATTATGCCAAATGGATTTGGCCCAGAAGGAGCCGCCAACAGCATTGAGCTCTTAGAGAAAATTCAAGGCGATGGCACCATTGTAAAAGAAAAAAAATCTTTTGTGATGGATTTGGAAAAAAGTTCCTCATCTTGGCTAGTTTCTGTTGGCGATACACCCGGCGTTTTAATTGATGCTGCAGCACAAGTGTCCAGCATTAGTATTGGATACAACGATTCCTCCAAAGGCAGCATGTCTTTGCGCCCTGAACTTTGGAGCAACTACAATACCGGACAACTTCCCGAGTCGTGGGACGCCCATCAGGCTTTTTGTGAATTGCTAAAAAATGAGTCGGGGTTTCAAAATGTATGGATTGTGAACTCTGGGGCCGAAGCAAGCGAAGTCGCTTTGAAGGCCTGCCTGAACAAATATCCAAGTCGTCGAAAAATTATTGCGTTTGAAAACAGCTTCCATGGTCGAACCGTTCTTACTCTTCACGCCACTCACAACGCAGACAAAAGACTCCCCTTTGAGCTTTCAACAGATCTTGTGACTTTTTTACCTTTTCCAGAAAATAAAAATCCCTCCCAGCCCTCCGCTGAGCCCAGTGAATGGACGATGACTTGGGCCAATCCCTCAGCCGCCGCTTCGAAAACAAAAATAGAGTCGTGGAAAAACTCCGGAGACTCTTTACTGGCAAAAGAAATAGACGTTTTGCACTCTGTGGAGCAAAACATCTTGAGCCAAAACGAAAAACCCCTTGCTGTCTTAATTGAACCCATTCAATGCGAGGGTGGTGACCGCTACGCGACACCGCGCTTTTTCAGAGCACTTCGACTTCTCACAAGATTTCATGATGTCGCACTTATTTTAGATGAAGTTCAGTCGTTCGGACTTGGTGACACCTTGTTTTGGTTTAAAACATTTCAATTCTGCAAAGCAGACGGGAAAACTCCGGATGCGCCAGACGCCATTTACCTTGCCAAAAAATCTCAAGTTGGCGTGTGCTTGTCGAACATTAACATGGACTGCATCCCTCTTGAAACATCACTGGCCTCCGTCTACCGGGGATACCTTCAAGTGCTCGCCTCAAAAGACTTCGACTCTACGACACTAAAGTCGAAGGTTCGCTCGTTGCTTGGTTGTCTGCAAAAAACTCTGGGCAATCACATTTTGCTAAATCCTAGAAATTCAGGAATTGCTTTTGCTTTTGACGTCAAAGACACGCCAACATTAAACGCGCTAATTGAAGAGCGCTTCAAGGCTGGAACTATTTTTTACCCAGCGGGCTCTTGTACTGCGCGCTTTCGTCTCATGACGACAGTAACGGACAGAGAACTGATGCACATGTTCCTGGCCATTTATCGATGCTTTGAAAACTTATCGGCCAAAGGCAGCATAGAAAAAGTCCCGCCATCAAAACAATTTAAAGAAAACCTTCCAGAACCCTTCCAAGCTCTACTTAAAAAAGATGAAGAACTTTCTTCTCAACCCAGAAAGCTTGAGCTCCTCTCTCCATTTGAATCGGATTGGAGCAAACCCGACCCTCTTGTTCTTTTGCAAAAAAACCAAGAGGAATGGAATTCGATTTTTTCAAAACTCATGCGCACATGCCCATGGTTACTACGACATCCCGTAAACTCTGCCTTCTCCATTGAGCAAATTAACGCCTTCACTCCGGACACTTTGTGGAAGACTTACCAAAACACACCCAACATGAGCTGGATAGAATGTTTGTGGATAGCGTCTCGCTCTTTTGGTTACAAAATTGAGCACATCACAAGTGTCGATGCGGCCAAAAAACTTTGGGGGCCCATCGAAAAACTTGAAGAACTACTTTACGAACCAGCAAGACAAGACGACCCTGCAACTTTCGTGAAAGCCTCAGAGCACGAAAACACAATTTTTTTAATTTGCCGGCACCCCGCAAAAAAAGAAGAGCTTGCCGGGCTCTGCGTGGCAGGCCCGCTCTCAGCATTCACACACGTTCCTCTTGTGGATAGCGACTTTGCAGTTAAAGACCCCTCTGCACTTTATTCCATTGATCTTTCCGTTCATTCAGATTTCCAAGGTAAAGGCTTGGGATTGCGCTTAAAAACTGAGCAGGTTATTCAAGCAGCAAACCAAGGAGCAAGTCTCATTCGATCCCGAAACCGTTTCCCCGATGCCGCAGCGATGATCCGCATGAATTTAGGCTTAGGGGCCGTGGTAAATAAAGTGAAAGAAAAGTGCTACGGCGGTGAGGCCACAGCCTATTATCAAAGCCTTTATTTGAACGACAAGAACAAACACACGCAGATTCATCCACTAGCCTCGCCCTTTACTGGCGCCATGAAAAACAAACTTTCCTTGGTAAACTTCGTGAGCCCAGCTTACATTGCAAACTTACGATTTTGGAGAAATGTGGTTCCTGAAAACATGCGCCATTTATTTCTAGCTTCAGGCCGAGCCGAATCCATTGATAAACTCGTGAAGCTGTTTCGCTACAAGCGACCCAAAGCACACAAACTCATTAGCTTTGCTGGTGATTATTTTGGATCCACAACCGCATGTTCTCGCAGCCTTGGCGGCAATGAAAAAAACCCAGACCGCTATTTCTCGGATTGGCCCATTTGGAATTGGCCCAAACAAGAAGGTGAGTTCGATCAGCTCTTTAAAAACATTGGAGCATCTGAGGATTACATTGGTATTTTTGTTGAGCCTCTGTGCGAAAAAACAAAAACCAAAAAAGACTCCTCTCTGCTTAAAAAGCTTGTTGAAGTCGCTCGTAAAAATAACATTCCTGTTTTATTTCACGAAACAGCGTCAGGTTTTTTTAATTACGATCAAAAAAACTTTTTTGCCTCGCACAGCATTCACCCTGATGGACTTGCCTTTTATTGTGGCGAGCAAGTTGGCTTTGTGGCTTGCACAAAAGACTATTTTCTAGATAAACCACTGATGATGATTTCCACATGGGAGGGAGATGAACACTCCTTAAACCTTGTTACAGATCGAAGCGCGCGCATCATTAGCCAAAGGAAACACTGAGCATGTTAAAACTTCAGTTGAGCAGCAAAACACCAAAAACCCGAGGACAAGAACAAGGAGAGGCTCTTCGAAAGCAGATTCAGGAGCTTGCCAGTATACGACGAGAACTTGTTTTAGGTTTTCTAAAAGGATTCGACGTTGTCCGTATTGAAGAATTAGCCTTGCTTCAAGCAAGAGCGCTGGTTCGCTATCCGCATTATTACGAAGAATTTCTTGGTATTGCCGAAGGCGCAAAAATAGCGGTTAGCGATTTAGTCATTCTTAACAACTACACAGATATGAGAGATTTTTCTCATAGTGCTTTTATGAAACAACCTGTGACGGCCCCCCTGGATGATGGCGGATGCAGCGTTCTTTCTGCACGAAACAAACCCACACTCAGTTTTGCCGGACAAACCTGGGATATGCACGCCAGTGCTCGACCCTACATGCTTCACCTGAGCATCCCTCAAGATGCCGTCGCCAAAACACCCAGAATGGAACTACTAACTCTTAGCGGCTGTTTTGCCCTTAGTGGTGTGAACGAACACGGTGTTGCCGTATTCATCAACAACATGCACTGCGAGGAAACCTCTGTGTCCCTTTTATGGCCATGCTTAGTTCGCGGAATGCTTTCGCAAAACTCAGCGGCAAGCGCCTTGGACTATTTGAAAAAAAATATTCCATGCTCAGGCCACAACTACCTCATTTGCGATGGAACATCTTTTTTCAATGTTGAAACCACTGGACTGCGCTTTGAAGTCACCGCCAATGTTCAAGACAATGGTTTCACCTTTCACACCAATCATTATGTAGGAAGTTTAGTAAGCACAGAAATTCTTGATCGTAGAAGTAAAACTTCTTTGGACAGACACACTGCACTCCAAACATATTTCAAAAACAAAGCGCTTAATTCGCTAAAATCTGAGACCCTAGTTGACGACTTATTTGCCTCAGACAATCAATCTGCCATTTGCATTAAGCCACCAAAAGACCCCCATGGATCGGCAACATGCGGGGGTATTTTTTATGATTGGCTAACAAAGTCCGGCTGTATATTCGGTGGTTTATACAGCGAAAAAGAACATTCCATTTACCGCATTTAAATATAAGCCATTGATTTCTTTAATATAAAACAAAATCCGCCCTCGGTGTATTCTAAACGAATACCATTTCTGAATACATTCCCTTGAATACACCTGCAAAAAGGACGATGCTGTTTTTGAGATGAACAACGAACTTGTGAAAACAAAGCAGCCCACACAAGACATCAGCCGCAAGGCTTTAGTGTCTAACGCGCCTAGCGTATTTCACTACGACAACTACCGCCTCTATTTGAAAGACTGGTATGTTCAGAAAAAAAATCTCAATTCTGCTTTTTCATTTCGTAATTTATCGCGAATGGCTGGGTTTAGTTCGCCAAACTTTTTTAAGCTTGTCATGGACGGCCAACGGAATCTTTCCACCGAAAGCATTCAACGCTGTTTAAGATTTCTTAAACTAACTCCAAAGGCCGCTGACTACTTCAGAACTCTAGTAGCAATGAATCAAGATCCCACAACTGAGGGAAAGCTGCTACACGCTCAGCAGCTCATGTCACTAAGAAGCTCCAACACCAAATTTCAAATCATGACAGAAGCCCAAAGAAATTATTACACAAACTGGTACACCGTCGTGATTCGCGAAATGATTGCGCTTCCTCACTTTCAGAACGATCCTTTTTGGATTGCCCAAGAGCTCATTCCAAACATCACGCCAGCACAGGCTGCGGAATCGCTTGAACAACTTATTGAGCTTGGTTTAGCGGTTGAAAAAGACGATGGCTCTTTGGCACAAAGCTCAGCCGTCATGAGTCTTGGCGATGAAGTCATTTCCATTCTCGTAAAAAAATACTTGCGGCTAATGGCCGCAAGAGCAGCCGATGCACTCGATACCATCAACTGGGAAGACAGAGACATCTCATCTCTCACACTGACTCTTGATCGCGATAGTTTTGCTCTGGCAAAACAAATAATTGCCGATAGCAAAAAACAACTTCTCTCCTTGGCTGAGAAATCTGAGGCTCAAGCACAAGGAGTTTATCAAATGAACTTCCATTTATTTCCAGTTACAAAAGGTGCCTGCACCAAGGAGATACAAGTATGAACCTATTGAATGCCAATCGAATTTTACTTTTGCCAAGTTTACTACTGGCTTTGATTTTAGGAGGATGCGCCCCTACATCAGGCACAGGAAGTGGTGACGATGCTACTATTCTCGGGGGAACAGACACCACAAATCCCAAATCGGGAACACAGTCAGCAGGCATTGCTGACGAGCTTTCAAAGAAAATGTGTGAAAAAGTAGCAACTTGTTACTCCGGCATTGCAGTGAGCGCTTGCTCTGAGGCTGTAAAAAAAGCAAAAGGGATTCCCTCAAAATTGGGCGATAAGGAATCCGACTTCCCAACACTAGAGGATGTGGACACTGGTGCAAGCAATCAAACCTTGCGCATCAACCAAACATCTCTTAAGCGCTGCCACGCAGAACTAGACCAGCTTCCATGCTCAGGACGAGAATTGGGAGCGGCCTACAACCCCAAAAAACCAAAAGATTTTTCCAAGTTTGGAGCGCTACTCGTTCAAACCTCTGGATCTTGCCCCAACGTTATTGAAAATAAAATTCGTTAAAACGACCTAACAACAACAGTAAAAATGAAAGGAAGGGTTTCCCTATGGCATTCTATGGCCAAAAAATATCACTAATTGCACTGATGAGTTTATGTGGCGCCTGCGCCAGAGACAATTCATCCAACGTGAACCAACAACGAGTGTATACACATTATTCTCTAAACTATGACATGAGCTCATCAAAAGTTGAGGGCGTCTCGCGCTTTAATTTCGGGGGGAGCACGGGAACCTACTTGCAACTCGATGGCAACTCCAATGTCACCTTCAACGGTGAAAAAATGGACATGGTCAACGGTGCTTTTAACGACGTTTATTATACAAAGACGGTTAGCGCGTCGGCACCTGCAGGGACTCGAGAATTCGTAATGGTCTACACGGACAACAATGGAAAAACATTTGAAAATAAGTTTTTGATTGTAAATCTCACACTCACATCAAGCCCCGCAACAGCCGTCATTAGCAATGGTTATGAAATTGCCTGGAGCAGCCCGTCCGTTAACGAAGAGTCAGAAATACAAGTGACGTTCACCAAAAACGAAAACACATCCATAAGTGCTTATCAAAAAGTGCCGTCAAAAATTGCATCGGGAACCATGTTAGTGTCTCCAGAAAAGCTGCGTGAACTTGGTGCGGGAACCTCTTCTGTGAAAGTTTGTCGCGAGATTTTTTATCCAAGCATTACAGCACCTGAAGTTGGTGGAGATGCTCACTCAAAATCTTGTGCGCCAACGTTCACCGTAAGCGTTCAATAAATAACGCGACTGCTGGCTAAATGGAGCTAGGCACCTAGGGTTAGCGGAAGTAGCTTGTGATGATGAACTCGAGCTGTTGGACGAGTTCATCAACCTGGCTGCGCGAAATAATGAGTGGCGGCCCCAACATGACAAGGTCGCCATTCACGCCATCAGCCTGGCCAATGTTGGGCCAAAGCAAGACACCTTTGTTTTGCGCAAAAGTCACAAAGGCCTCTGCAAATTTTTTACTTCTATCAAAAGGTTTTTTGCTTGGCTTATCCTCAACAAACTCTACTCCCGCAATTAAGCCAATACCTGAAATGTTTCCAACATATGGAAGCGGCAACAGCCTTTCGCGAAGCTGTTCTTGAAAATAAATACCAACGGCTTGAGCATGCTCGACCACCTTATATTTTTCAAAATAATGCATGACCGCGGCCCCGGCTGCCGTCATAGCAGGTGCTTGCATGTAGGTTTGCATATGCATAAAACCACCAGAGCCTTTTCTCATTTCTTCAACATGCTCCTCTCGCACAAGCAACGCGCTTAGCGGAGCATAACCACCACTAATTCCTTTTCCTAAAACAAGGATGTCAGGCTCTAAATCAAAGTGTGCGCTTGCAAAGAACTTTCCTGTTCGACCAGCGCCACACATCACCTCATCGGCAATCATTAAAATGTTATGGCGACGGCAAATCTCTTGAACTTTTGTAAAATAACCAGGAGGAGGCGGACTTCCTCCGGCTGAAGAGCCAATGACAGGCTCAAAAATAAACGCTGAAATATTTTCAGCTCCTTCTTTTAAAATAGCATCTTCAAGCGCCTTGGAATAAAAATCTGCGCCCTTCTCCTGATAATCCACAGGGGAACGATACTCGTAGGGTGAAGAAATCATAATGACATCTGAGAGCAGCGGACCAAAGAATTTTTTATAACTTGGACGAGCCGATGCAGAAAGCGCATACAGCGTATTGCCATGGTACCCGGGTGAGCGGGCTATGATTTTTGTTTTTTTTGATTGCCCACGTTCAACCCACAACTGTCTTGCGAATTTAATGGCCGCTTCAATGGCCTCAGATCCTGAGCACAAAAAAGAGGCCTTATTTAATCCTCTAGGCGCTTGCGCACACAACGCCGTTGCCAAATATTCCGTGCTCTCACAACTAAAATGATTTCCATTAACATACGAAACCCTTTCAAGCTGTGCTGCAATAGCGCCAACAATCTCTTTTTGACCATGCCCCAGACTAGTCACAAGCGCGCCACCAGAGGCATCAATATATCGGTTCCCCGCCTTATCGTATAAATAAATACCATCGCCATGCGACACCATGGCCAAGGCTTTATCTAGTTTTCTAAGCAAAACATTTCCCTGGGGATATTGAACAAAATCTTTTGTCATACGGCCTTTAGCATACCTCAATTTGCTGTGCTAAAACGACCCCATGGCCATGGCTAAATCAATTTTTCCTAAAGCAATTTACTTAAGTGCACCAACCAGAACGCCCATTGGTAAATACGGCGGAACACTCAAGCGCTTTACAGCGCCGCAACTAGCAACACTTGCGCTTAAAGAAGCCATCACACGTTTAAAAAATGCAGGTGGAAATGCAAACACAGACTTGGTTGTTTTGGGGCACGCCAGACAAGCCGGAGCAGGTCCCAACACGGCAAGACAAGCCACCATATTCTCTGGGCTTCCAGAAAATATTCCAGCCTTTACCGTTAACCAAGCCTGCGCATCTGGACTGACATCCATCATCAGCGCTTCTGAAAAAATTTCACTGGGCAAAGCACACAGTGCTTGGGCCGGTGGCACTGAGAGCATGAGCAACACACCCTATTTTTTAATGGACGCACGCTGGGGAATGAAAATGGGCAATGGCGAAGTTGTTGACGGCATGAGAAAGGATGGATTTTTCTGTCCCATGTCTCAAATGCTCATGGGAGAAACTGTTGAAAATTTCTTGGTGCCTGAGTGCAATGTTTCAAGAATTGAACAAGACCAATTTGCGCTGCAATCTCAGCAAAAAGCGGCAAAGGCCTGGACCTCCGGTGCCTTCAAGCCAGAAACTTTTGAAATTCCAGCAGAAGGCCGTGCACCTGCCCTAGCGCACGATGAACACGCCAGAGCGGATACAAGCATGGAAAGCCTTGCTAAACTTCCCGCCGTGTTTAACCCCAAAACGGGAAGCATTAGCGCAGGAAACTCCAGTGGAATTACAGATGGCGCCGCAATCTTACACGTGGGTTTAGAAAAAAATAGCGCCACTTACGTGGAGCTACTCGACTATGAAATCCATGCACTCGACCCTCGCCACATGGGACTGGGACCAGTTGCTGCCACACAAAACCTGCTCAAACGCCAAGGACTAACGGTGAACGACATTGAGGCCTATGAGGTGAATGAAGCCTTTGCGGCACAGGTCATTGCCTGTCAGCGCACCCTGAAACTACCAGAAGAAAAAGTGAATCAAAGAGGCGGCTCCATTGCTCTTGGCCACCCTATTGGCGCCACCGGAGCAAGAATTGCAGTGACACTTGCTCACATATTGTCGGGAAAACCCGGAGCACTTGGGGTTGCCACACTTTGCGTGAGCGGCGGCATGGGTGTTAGCATTCTGCTGCGTTCAGTAAAATAGGCTGCACAAAAAATGGATAAAAGGTAATATAAAAACAATGACAATCTCTATTCAGCAAACCTGGATGAACTGCTTTCAAGACGCACAAACGACTCTTGCAAAATTTTTAGCGAATCCAGAAAATATAAAAAAGTGTGAGCAGTTTTCACAACTACTCATTTCTGCCTACCAAAAAAATCAAAATGTATTTTCATGCGGCAATGGCGGATCACACTGCGATGCCATGCACTTTGCTGAAGAACTCACCGGGCGATACCGCAAAAACCGCAAACCCCTAGGTGCTCTTGCCCTTGGCGACGCCGCTCACACCACCTGTGTTTCTAACGATTATGGCTTTGAACATGTTTTTTCCAGGCAACTTGAAGGACTGGGCCGCAGTGGAGATGTGCTCATTGGACTTTCTACAAGCGGCAACTCAAAAAACGTATGCCTAGCGTTTGATGTAGCAAAGAAAAAAGGCATTCAAACCGTGGCACTTCTTGGACGTGATGGCGGGATGCTTAAAAACTTAGCAGACCTGGCTATTGTTGTTCCCGGCGACACCTCAGACCGCATCCAAGAAATGCACATCAAGCTTGTTCACATTGTTATTGAAACCATTGAACGAGCCTTGTTTCCTGAGAATTACTAGGACTCTAGTTCTATTTTAATTTTTCAAGAAAGCGCTCTTCGTCTGTTGTCGCTGAAGATTTTGTTGATTTTACCGAAGAAGTTTTTTGATCTGGCTTATACACACCATAAACCTTCACCCGCATGCCCGCCGGCAAAAGAGCGCTTCGACTGAGCATGGTAACATTTTTTCCTCCACCCAAACCCAATTTAATTCCCTGACCTTCCGCAACTCCCATCACCTTTGATCCTTTAAAAGGATGATAGCTAATGGCCAACGTCCCCTTATGCGTTCCTACGGAAATAAACTTTCCTTGCACATCCAAATCACTCAACCAAAGTGCGCCTTCATTATCAAACACCGTCAAACCCTGAGCCACAACCCACAAATCCTTAGGCTCCATATATCCTTCTACAGGCCTGAGCCTTGGTGTCAGTCGAGCAACAACAACCTTCTCTTTTTCCGCGAGTGATTGCCAAACAATAGGTGTGAATTTATCGACATCAACTGTTTTTTCCCCAAGCGGATTTTTCATGTCTCCTGCTTCACCATTTTTACTCTCTTCAACTTTCTCGTATTGAACGAGCTTTACTTTTAGTGCGCCATCCTTTTCAAACCACCACTCATGGCTCAAATTAAAATCTGCATGATGGTTTGATCCGTTACCCCAGTTGCTCTTGAGTTTCCCGTCTTTGTCTACCATCTGCCAAACACGTTGCTCGCCAGAATGACGAAGCAACACCTTCCCACTTTTGTCAAAAATAAATAGTTCACCGACAACTTCAAAGCGCGAGCGCATTTCCTCAACTGTGAGCACCTTCTGCTCCCCACGAACATTGCGTCGTTCAGCATTGCCACCAAACGCGCTCATGCCAAAAACCAAAGTCACAGCACCTATATATTTGATTGTTTTATATTTCATATTCATGTGAATGTTCTCCCTCTACTCAGGCTTGATCACAATTCGCTCTGCGGTTGCAGTAATTAAATTTAATTCTTCAGCGGTGAGGCCGTTTTTTGCTTCAGCATGGGCCTCAACTTTTTCATTGCCTTCATCCGTGGGTAAAGAAACTTTTAGCCCCACAACGCCAATCACAATCCCGAAGATGAACGTTAGCGACATCAACCCAAACAACTGCGGCCGTACAATAAACGCTTCATTTTTAGATCCAACCCCTTGCTTATGGACTAGCGTCTCTTTTTTAAGAGCCAGTTTCCACTGCTGAAGGCGCCACGGCTCTGGACGCTTCTGCTTGAGCAAGCCGAGCATTTGATTTAACTGATCGTCGTTTTTATTGTCTTGATTCATATGGGGACTCCGCACTTGTTAAAATGGAATGCAATTGAGCCTTGGCTCGATGCAGATGACTTTTAATGGTGTTTAGTGGCAGCTCCAATAACTGAGCTATCTGCACCAACGATAACTCCTCATCAAAATGTAAAAGTACAATATCCTGCTGAACTGGTTTTAACTGAAGAAGTGCTTCGCGCAATTGTTGAAAACTCTCAAAGCGAAGCATTTTTTGTGAAGCATCGGCCTGCCCATCCGAAACATTCTCAACCTCATCTAAGCCCACCATGTTTGGCTCAGAAAACTGGTCTCGGCGCCGCTCAAGGCGCACATATCTGGCAATTCCAAAGGCATACATGCTGAGATTGCCTTTTTGTGGATCGAACTGGGCTTGGCTTAGTTTTTTATGCAAACGTAAAAAAGTTTCCTGAACCAAATCATGCGCTGCAGCCTCATCAAAGGACGCGCAGAAATAGCCAAAGAGGCGAGGCCCTAGCGCATCAACTATTTGATCCCAATCCACTTTTTCCCTTTCCTCATTAAGACTTGGCCGAAGTTCCAAAACGGTTGCACCATTATATAAATTATTTTACCTAGCGGGCTTTTAGTGGAGCAAAATTTTGGTTTAGAACCAAAAACATGAAAACAAACAAACTGTCCTTCTTTGCACTAATCCTCACCAGTGGGATGGCTTTTGCTGCCCCAACATCTACAGTTCCTCCCTCACCAAGACCAACTCCTCCACCAGGCGGCGGCACAACCGTTGAACAGGTCAAGGTAGACTATGCCCGCGCCATTGAAACCATCGACAGAGGCGGCGGCCCCACGATTTTAGGTGCTGTTGGTGGCTTTGTTCGATACCGCGGACCAGGCCCCGTGTTTGTCACGTTAAGAATTGGTGGCCAAAGCTATTCTTCACCTGTCGATAAGCGCACGCGCCAGTTTGCCTTCCTTGTTTGGGCAAACCAAGACCGCTTTCAAGTGGAAGCCTGGACAACAGACAGCAATACAACGGCTAAGTCTGACACCCAGTTTTCACCAAAGTCCGCACTGCCAAAACAATAGTTTAGTTTTTTCATGACATTTGGGGCAAGTTTTGCTTTTCTAGTTGGAATTCAAAGCTTGCCCAGATGGCGGAATTGGTAGACGCGCCGGTCTTAGAAGCCGGTATCGCAAGGTGTGGAGGTTCGAGTCCTCTTCTGGGTACCAAAAAGGTGCCTAGCTCCATTTAGCCAGCAACCGCGTCATTTTTAGTTTTCTCTGCATGTCGACCCCTTATCTACAAGATTGCATTGACGATATACTGCTTGCCTATGACATCAAACACATTGCATTTTTACCGCACACCTAGCCTCTTTTTCATACTTTTGTTGAGTTCCTGCGGGACCATGTTAAGCCCCTCGACAACAAAAATACTCATTGATAGCGACCCCAAGGGAGCCAAAGTTTTTCAAGGAGCCAGAGAACTAGGAGTCACTCCACTTGAGCACGAGTTTTCCAAGAAAGTGTTCGACCAAATCACTCTCACTCTCAAAAAAGAGGGATTCGAAGAGCATAAATTTAATTTGCAAAAAAACCTAAATTCCAAGTCCCTATGGAATCTTGGATTTATCACAACATCTTTTGGTGCAACCTCCTGGGGAGTAGACGTGGCCACCGGAGCCCTTATTGAATACGCGCCAGACTCTTATCTGATCACTCTGAAAAAAGCTGGGAAAAACGCCAAGAACTCCGTTCAACAAACAACAGCGACTGCCTTTATTCTTAGACAGCATGACAACCTCCGCAAAGATTTAGTCCGCGGTGATGGAGACACACTGAAGGTCCTCTATTCCATGAGCTCAGCAAAAAAACAAATGAGCTATGAGCAGTTTATTGAAAAACTTAATGAGCACAAAAGTGCGCTGCTAAATCAAAACAGCCAGATGGATTTCTATAGAGGCATTCAGGCAACAAAACTCCTCTAAGCTTTCAGCAAAATGACTCAAATTTTCGATCCTCGCCAAAAACAAAACTTCGAAGAAAAAGTTTTTGGCGAATCCTTTATTAATTGGTCTTTTGGCACAGGATTGGGCAGAGCAATCACGGGTCTTGGCATTGTTCAAAAAACAGTCTCTAGATTTGTAGGCAGCTATTATAAAAGCGGCCTATCAAAAAAAGAAATTGCTCCTTTCATTAAGAATTTCGACATTCAAATGGATGAGTTTGTGGAGCCAACAGAAGGCTACAACTCATTCAACGATTTTTTTATTCGCCAGCTAAAACCAGGACAGCGAAAATTCCCACGCGCAGCCCAGGAACTTGGTGCTTGTGCCGAAGGACGCCTTAGCGTTTTTCCACTGCAAACACTTTCTGATCGGATAGTGATTAAGGGTCAGAATGTGGCCTGGTGGCAGCTGGTTGAAAGTGAAGCGCAGGCAAAGCCCTTTGTTGGCGGGCATGCTTTTGTTTTTAGACTGTGTCCTGTGGATTATCATCGTTTTCATTTCCCCGACGCTGGCACTGCTAGCAAATCAAAACGAATTGCAGGGCTGCTGCTATCTGTGAACCCCTTGGCCCTGAGCCACTTCAACGACATTTTCATTAAAAATGAGCGGCAGTACACCTTCCTCAAAAGCGCAAACTTTGGAGAGCTAGCACTTATTGAGGTTGGAGCACTATGCGTGGGTGCCATTGCCCAAAGCTATGCACCCGAGCAGCCCGTTACGCGGGGCCAGGAAAAGGGCTATTTTGAGTTTGGCGGATCTACCTGCATTATGCTTTGCGGTCCCCAAATCCAACCAGAGGCCCTTTTTCTAGAGAAAACAGCGGCTGGAGTGGAATCTTACGTAAAATTAGGTGACACCGTGGCCAAATTTGCAGGCTAAGTTACAGTCTTGCTTGACATATTGGCTCTGTCGGAAAACATTAGAGCGTCTGTAACGTTGAATCGGCGTGTAGCGCAGTTGGTAGCGCACTTGCTTTGGGAGCAAGGGGTCGTGAGTTCAAGTCTCGCCACGCCGACCATTTTGACAACATATGACCTCTTTGATCATTCCACCATTTCTTCTGCTCGGCATATTCTTATCGCAATCCTGTCTGTCTCATTCATCTTCGAATGCGATTCGTCTTTATGGCACCTCCATGGGCCAACGCTATCTGAAGTTTGAAGTAGCTCTTAAAAATGGTTTGGCCGACGGAGAGGCAAAGTCCTACCATCCCAATGGCGCCCTATTTGTTCAACAGAAATTCAAAAATGGATTTAAGGACGGCCTCGGCAAGCAGTTTAACGACAAGGGCCAACCGTGGGCTGAATTTAGTTATGTAAAGGGGAGATTAGATGGGGACCTCACTCTTTTCACTCAAGACACAGGAAATCTTCCGAAAGGAGTAACGACCTTTAAAGATGGTAGAGTTATTGAGAAAATAGCTCCACCCGAAGCTCCTCATCAAGAGAATTTAGGAAAACCAATTAAAATTTCTCCAAAGACACTCCCCCTCTTTTGTGGATGGAAAGAATTTACAGAAGACCATTCCTACGCCGACGGTGGAATTCTACAATATAAAAAAGGGGTCCTTCAATTTCTTCGAATAACTGGCGAAGGGGAAATTCATGAAACCATATTTCAGGGGAAGCCCTCCAAGAACTCCACTGAGGCCTCACTAACTATTGTAGGAACTCCCTATAATGCCTCACGATTTTTACCCGAGTACGAAGGAAGCATCTTGATACGTGTTTATGAAGCAACAGGAGGAAAAACATTTCATCTATTTGCTGATGGCGCTGTATATAAAAAACCCGTTCTTTTTAAGAAACTTTCCCGGGCCCCCTTTGAAAAAGATGACCCGAGTGTTACCGAGCTCTATAGCTTGGATTACCGAAAAGATCTTCCATTTACTGATGGGCTGAAAAATATCAATTTAAAATGCAACCTTAAGAAAATGGAAAACAAAAAATAATCCTCTGATAGCAACCTATAATTTACAAACCCAATGCGCTTCGCAGTTATTTCGAAGGCGCCGTGGTTTCTGTGGGAACAACTTCGATTGAGAGAGTGCCCCTACCATCGCGCTCCTGGGTAATTTGGGCCACCTTAGAAAGATGGGTAACAATCACAGGAGAAGCGACAACGTTTCTTTGTCCTGATTTAATTTCTGAAATTTCAAATTGAAGCCTAACAGCCTGTTGCTCTTTAGCCGATTTTTTTGCAATGGCTGTCGGTAGTACAGAAATTTCTAGCCCGTCGCCAGTTTCATCTCCTTCCATCAACTTCACTGCTTGGCCATACTTGGCTACGACACTTGGCCTGGCTTCCTTGCCATTCAAATTAAGCTTCATGTCGATCTTTAGTGCAGTAGAAGCAAATGCCGAGCTTGAAATTAATACAGTAACAAACAATCGTTTCATAAAATTTCTCCCTCAGCAATTCTGAAGCAAAACAACACCCTTGCCAAGACTAAGAACGCAGCATGTCGCCCATTAAGAGCCTAACATATTTAAATTCAGTTTTTTTAAAACACGGCGAGAACGACTTCTATTTTTTACACGTACTTTGTCACTATACCGATTAAGAACCTCAAGCATGTGATCCGCTACATCCGCTAGTGCCGTATACAAACTTGGCGCTGATTTAGAAACTCTAACCCCACCGTAGATCCCACCGCTGACTTGAACTTTCACATTAAACAAGTCAGGACCTGCCTGAGTCGGAGAATTCTCCATTTCTAATGTCACAAGCAAACGACTTGATTTAAGATTTTCAAACTTGTCAGCAATACTTTCGAGGCGTTCGGAGACAATCTCTCTTGCTAGCTCAGATGACTCTAAGTTTTTAAAAACAATTTTAATCATATATTTTTTAACTCCTCACTATGAGTGGCATTTCCAGAAGGATCCTGCACACACGCTTTTTTCAACTGATTCCAGTTATCCATAAGGGGTGTTCCCACTAAAGACTCAAACCTAAGAACGTCCTTGGCGACCACTACACACTCAGGGCCCAGATACTTAGTCGGCATGTTGAGATACTGTGTTGCGGATTTTTCTAAATGAGAAAAATCCATTCCTTTGGCAAGATTCGACGCATAGTTCAGCCCCCACCAACCAACATAAAGCACTCCAATACCAGATACGGTCAATACAAATGCTGCCAATAAAGCAATAAACTTAACCTTGCGCCTAGATTCTGGCTGTAGCAAAAGACGTCTTATAATTCCCAAATAAATAATTTTCCTCATTACCCCACCCCTTCAAAAACAGAACTAAGTGTAGTTTTTTTTTGCTTACGTTCTGCCATCATTTCAAACGTTGTGCCTTCCGGGTCTTGAGGATTTATAATAGCCAACAAAGGATGCCTCCCTGGAATTTTCTGTGCTGGGGCAACAAACACACTACCCCCACGCCTGATCACCGCCTGAGCAATGTCATCAAGAACGTCATCATCCTCGTGATCAACGTCCGCGGAATGCAGCGTAAGCTTGCCAGACTTTGTAGACAGTTTGCCGAAAAGTTTTTTATCAATAGCGACAATAAGTTTTTTTACCAGCCCTCGCCTGGCAGCTTCTGCAATTTTAAATACATTTGACTCTGTCAAATCCAGAGCAGCGGCTAGCTTAAAGTCGACCAATTCATCCTTAATCGTAGATTCTGCTTCATTGCGGAGAAGAGTACGAACTTTTGCTACCGCCTTTGCCAGATCTCTTGGAGTCACGGCATCCACTGCGTGAATGTTCTTATATGGCAAATGATGTATTAAGAAATCTTTTACTTCTTTTGAGCCCACAACAAACAGAGGCGGAGAGTTGGGCCCCGAATCTGCAGCTACTCGTTCTTCAAGCCAAACAAGCAGCTCTCTTAGTTTTTCTTGTTTTTTATTTGCAGCGGGTATTTGCCAAAAACTTGAGTAACTGGTCACTAGCCTACGCCGTCCTGCAGCCTTCAAAGCGAAGGTTTCCATTGGTCTTAGGGAATACAAACTCCCAGAATAGAGACAGCACATTTTATCGTTCACAGTTATAAGGCGAAACATGCGATCTTCTTGGGCCCATCGCAACAGCGGTTTGATGTGAAAACTTGATGCGACAGTGGAATATTCTTCGACCGGCACTGGAACATTTAATACACGAAAAAAATTTTGCGATCTAAAAATTCCGATATTGCCGTTAATCGTTGAAAGTGTTTTTTCATGTAGCAAAAGAGCATGTATAGGCTTTAAGAATTTTTGCCTCTCTTCTCGACTAAGAACCAGGCGAATATCTTCAGAGGCCACCTTTATGGCTTCCTCAATTTGCGATCTAACGGCAGGAGCAGGAAAACAGTTCGTCACGTAAGCGGAGAAGTGAATACCCCCTTCGGATTGGATAAGGGAATCAAGAGATTGATACTGTTTAACATCATTCATAATTTCTTCCTTCGTTTTGCAGCATCGTCTGCGCAATTACAGTCGACAACACAACGTTACGGCAGAAATATGAATACCTAAATTAGATAAATAATCTATTTAGCATCGTTTAAATCTATATTGTAAAAACATCCAATAATTTCATAGCAATGGGGTTTTTAATTTTTCTGTTGGCGGCAACCAAAATAAGTTCCTCATGAACGCCCTGTAGCTTGCCAATCTCTACTAGCTCACCCCGCAGGACCTGGCCTGTGACCGCATGAGTAGCACTAGGAATAAGACCCAAGCCCTCAGTTGCCATAAGTTTTTTAATAGCAATATCCTGACTTTCAGCAATAACATTCAATTCGATTTTTTGGAGCTTTGCCCAATGGTCAAGATCCTGACGAAGCCTGCTATCATAGCTAGGAAGAATCATTGGCTGGCCAGAAAGTGATTTTGGAAAATCCTTTCTTAATGATTTAAATTTTGGGCCGCCATAAAAGGCTACGTTTTTTTTAGCAATTGTCTTAGGAAATAAGCCTTGGGCATCGAGACCTGATGGCAAGAAATTTGTCAGCATCAAATCTATCTTGTGAGCACCCAATTCTCTTAACAACTCATTGGGCCTGCCTTCAGACAATGTGATTTGACATGGGGAAATTTTATACGCTTGCTTTACAAGCTGAACAACAATTTGCTTTGGAATGCTATCAAGCGCACCTATATGCAAATGAGGGAGTAGTGGCTTTAATCTGTCATGAAGCACCTCATACATTTCAGACCCCATACGGAAAATATTCTTAGAGTAATCAAGCGCCACCTTGCCTTGCTCAGTTAAAATAAGTTTTTTATGCTGCCGCTCAAAAAGCTGTACTCCAAGAGTTTCTTCGAACTGTTTTAACTGCGCAGACAATGTAGGTTGTCCTAAGCGCAGCTTCTGTGCTGCCTTTGAAACAGAACCCTCTTCCGCAATCGTCTTAAAGTAAAATAGATGATGGTAGTTGATCCATGGACCAATCATGAGAAAGCCCCCTTATATCACTAAAAGCGATACTAGTTAGAATGTATATCTATTTGAGTGATGAATCAATTGTGGCGATAATAGACCCAAGCAACAAAAGAGGAGATTGTGATTTATGGTTCTGTTCCCATTTATTGATTACTGGTGGTTTTATGCAGGCTTCACTGCATTCGTACTTTTCGTACTTGCCTTGGATTTAGGCGTATTTCACAAAAAAGCTCACGAAGTTTCCGTTAAAGAAGCCTCAATCTGGACTTCCGTTTGGATTGGCATGGCCCTAGTGTTCAACTATCTCTTCTATCTTTATGCTAAATGGAGGTTTTCAACCGACGAACGCTACCTTTCCATTCCTAACTTTGACCCCGATGCTCAAGCCAAAACATCAGCACTTGAGTTTTTAACTGGCTTTGTGATTGAGAAGTCCCTGGCAATAGACAACATTTTCGTTTTTGCTGTAGTTTTTGGATACTTCGCCATACCTAAAATGTACCAGCACCGCGTACTTTTTTGGGGAATCCTTGGCGCACTAGTCTTTAGGGCAATTTTTATTGCTATGGGGTCAGTACTCCTAAGCTATCACTGGTTAGTTATTTTCTTCGGAGCCTTATTGATTCTTACCGGCATTAAGATGTTTTTTGCTGGAACCGAAGCCCAAGACCTTGAGAATAATTTTATTATAAAACAACTTAAGAGAGTGTTTCGCGTTCACCCAAAAATTGAAGGCCAAAAGTTCTTTATAACAAAAGACAAAGTAAGATATGTGACTCCATTGTTTTTGGCTTTAGTTTTTCTTGAGTTAAGTGACATTATCTTTGCCGTTGATTCTGTCCCTGCAATTTTTGCAATCACTAAAGAGCCTTTAATTGTTTTCACATCTAACATTTTTGCGATATTAGGACTGCGCTCAATGTACTTTATGTTAGCCGGCGTAATGGATCGCTTTGCCTATATTAAGTATGGATTAGCCTCCGTGCTTATATTCGTTGGACTTAAGATGGTTTGGCTCAACGAAGCTTTTGGTGGAAAATTCCCAATTTCATGGTCTCTAGGGATTATTGCAGGCCTTATTGGCTCTTCAGTCATTGTTTCTCTAGTAGTTGACAAGCGAAAAAGAAAACTTGCAGCTGCACAACTAGTTCATAAAGGTAATTTTTAAAAAAGGAGTTTTAAAATGAAAATTGCAAAACGAATATTTCTCTTTGTCTGTGTCAACATCCTCATTGTTGCCACCATAACAATAGTGACCTCTGCTCTTGGGCTACAGCCCTACTTAAGCAACAAGGGCATTGATTATCAGTCCTTACTTGTTTTCTGTGCGCTATGGGGCTTTGGTGGAGCCTTCATTTCACTCGGACTCTCCCGGGTGATGGCAAAATGGATGATGGGAGTGAAGGTCATCGATCCAAACACAAGCGAGCCAGAGCTAAGAAACTTAGTAGACAAAGTTTACAGTTTTTCACGCAGAGCTGGGCTCCAGAAAATGCCAGAAGTGGGCTACTACCAATCTGACGATCTTAATGCATTTGCCACAGGTCCTACAAAAAACAGGGCCCTTGTTGCCGTCTCCACTGGACTTCTTCAAAACATGAACTCCAAGGAGCTCGACGGAGTTCTTGCTCACGAAGTCGCCCACATCAGTAACGGAGATATGGTGACGATGACTCTGGTTCAGGGAATTGTGAATGCCTTTGTCATGTTCTTAGCAAGAGTTGCAGGGTTTTTTATTGGTCAATTTGTTGATGAAGAAAAACGGGGAATTGTTCAATTTGGCGTAGTACTGTTGCTTGAGATTGTCTTAGGCATGCTTGGGATGATCTTAGTGGCTTATGTTTCACGAGTACGCGAATACAGGGCGGACGAAGGAGGCGCTAATTTATCCACAACGCAAAACATGGTTGCTGCTTTAGAAAAACTAAAAGCCAAGTATGGTGTTGCTGTACAAGATGAAGATCAGCCTGCCATTGCGTCTTTAAAGATATCTGGAAAGAGTGGCGGCTTATTAAAACTGTTTTCTACGCACCCAGATCTTGATGATCGAATTGCCAAATTGAAACAAAAAACTTACTAAGCTGTCGAGCTGAGAATCTTCATAACCTCTTGGGCTGTGCGCAGGTCATGTCCTTGGCCTCGTTTTTTAAGCTCGTCGACAACTTTTAGTCGCGCCTCTCTAGGCCTGTTTTGTCCAAGCTTCCACTTCGTTCTACTGGAGTCCACACTAAGCTTGGCAATAACTAGAGAGGCAAAGCTTCCCTTGTAGGTTTTGGATTCCACATGAAGTGGTTCATATTTTTTTTCTGGCTGATGAACATTCATCATCAGCTGAAGCACCTGCATAATTTTTTCTGGCTCAGCAATCATCTCAACTGAGCAATTAAATTCGGCATATCTGTAATACGACGTTGCAGCACCAGCATATTTTTCATCAACCCAGTATGAAGGTATTGTTGATAAAAAGTCGTGGAAGAATATTTTTGCCTTAGCATTTGATTTCAGACTCTCGACTTGTTCATCGTTTTTATTGAGATGATAGTAAAAATGAAGACCATCATAGAAATGATTTAAAGCGCCCACTTTAATCTCCTGACTGGAGTTAACCGTAAGCAAATAACTCATTTCTTGGGAATCAATAAGATTGCGAAGCTCTAAACTATTCGGCTGACTATACATGTCGTGAAATTTCATATTGGTTTTGTGATCATAGTTGATTCTTTGGTAAGCAAGCAACTTGCTATACCTTCTATGTTGTCATAAAAAAGAAGCATGTATCAAAATACCTATGGAACAATGTACTACGTTGACAATATGGCCAAAGCACAGAGCTTCTACAAAAAAGTTCTTGGCTCAAACCCAAGCTATGAAAGCGACTCCTGGACTGAGTTTTCCATAGGCCAACACAATCTTTGCTTGCACACCAAAGACCCAAGTCAAAAATACGCGCCAAACGGCATTTTGATTATCAATGCTAAAAATGTAAAAGCACTCTACGAACAAATGAAGAAAGACGATCTTGATGTTTTTGGACTCCACCAAGTTCACCCTGAAGCATGGAGCTTTCACCTCAAAGACTACACAGGCAACGAAGTTAGTTTTTACGGCACACCGTAGAGTAGCCCATAAATATTAAGTGTTTACCGGAAACCTCTAGACACATATTTTGACTTTAAATATGTAGGTCCCAGTTTAAAGGAGACCTATATATATGACAAAAACAATCATTACTTCACTAGCCCTTTTATTTACAACAAGCGCCCTTGCCAACAATCCAGGCGTTTTTTGTGTAGCCTCAACAAAATACCGTATTGTTATTTTGCCAAAGCAAAAAAAGGTTATTACCAAGGCCTGGGGAAATACCGTAGATGAGTTTCGAATTTTAAAAACTGAGAAGAGATATCTTGAAGTTTATCCTGCTATTTGGCAAACCACATACACGCTTGAAGATGGTTTTCAGGTTGTCACAAATTTCCCAACAAACACGACATCTAAGGCGACAGGCTATGCCACAAGAAACGGCACTGTTGCAGCCGAATACTATTACTGCTCAAGTAGTAATTAACGTCGTACCTAAGTAAATTCAGCAAGCAGTGGGCAGTGATCGGAGAGTTCTCTCCAAGGACTGCCCACAAAACTTACAGCTCTCATGGCTGAAAGATTTCTAAAGTAAATTCGGTCAAGCTTAAGCAAAGGGAAAATACTGGGAAATGTTTTGGCGTGTTTTTGATGGTGCTCGTAAAATGCTTCTTTTAACTGAATTCTTGAAGCAAACTCTTTACTCAACGATTCCTGCCAGTCATTAAAATCGCCAGCCAAAACCAAGTGATCTTTAGGGCCCACACTATCTTGAATGTACTCCGCAATATGGCTGCATTGCTTCATGCGTCCTGAGTGTAACAAATTCAAATGCGCCGTCATCACATGCAAAGACCCAACTTGTGGCCATGTTATTTTGGCGTGAAGCAAGCCTCGCTTTTCCAATGCGTTTGTGGAGATATCCAAATTGTGAAACGACTCAATTGGGAACTTACTTAAGATCGCGTTTCCGTGGTGACCTTGAACATAAACCGCATTTTTTCCATAGGCGTAATGTGGCCACACGCCGTCGGCCAAAAATTCAAACTGCGTATGTATGGGATGCAGTTGCTCTTTTACAGGGTGGTGGTTTGGCCCACACACTTCTTGCAAGCAAAGAATATCGGCTCCCGACTCTTGAATACTTTTTTTAATCAAATCCAAAGTATATTGTGTTTTGGTGAGGTTAAAGCCCTTATGGATGTTGTATGAAAGCAATTTAAATTTACTACTTATTTGATTGTTCATTACTTAAAACCAATATTTGAAAACATATAACATTCTAGCAATCAACAGCTGCCAGTACGGGACTCGAACAAGATCCTTAATTCCAATTAACTTAGACTCAAGAAAACACCGAACAACATCATCAACGACTTTTTTCTTGTTTTCCTTAGAAAGAACAACCACATCAAGCTCTAAATCATGAAATACGGAGCGATGATTTAGATTTGAACTCCCAACACTAATTTCTTCATCAACAATAAAAACCTTTCCGTGAAAAAATGCTGGCAAATACTCATAGAGCAAAACACCAGCATTTATATTTCTCTGATAATAAAGCCGTGTAAGCCATGGCATGAAAAACACATCAGAGCTGTTTCCGCTGGTCAGCAAACGCACATCGACCCCTCGCCTGGCTGCCGCCTCGAGGTGTTTTTGTAGTTTAAACTCTGGCACAATGTATGCATTCGCAAGCCAAATTCTTTTTTTTGCCCTTCGTATAAGGCTTAAAAGACGCTCATAGGCTTCTATTTTTTTCCGGCGAGTGTCGTTTAGAATAACTCCTTCTTCGTCAACATCCTGACCTTCTCGATCTAAAATGAGTTGCTGAATTTTGCTGACAAAGTTTTTTTTGTAAAAAATTCGTTCAAACGCCAAAATTAAAGTAGCAACTTCAGGACCAGAAATGGCAACACCATAATCTTTCCACGCTTTAGTTGTGTTTGTTTCAACAACGTGAACATCACTCATGTTCATGCTTCCCACAAAGGCAACCGTTGTGTCGACAATGCAAAGTTTTCTATGGTTTCTGCGGTTTAAAAACTGAAATGTTGCAATTAAATTGCTCCAGACAATGGGATGATACACCCTTAAATATATGCCCGTCTCATCACATTGCTCTTCAAGTTTTTGAATTTCGCCAAAGCTGCCAGCGGCATCCACGAGCAGCTCAACCTTAACCCCGCGCGCGGCAGCAGAGCCAAGCTTTAACAAAAGTGTTTGTGTCAGTTGGCCGCTTTGAAAAATATAGGTTTCTATTTTAATAGAGGTTCTGGCCTCATCGAGGGCAGAAAAAAGCCCTGCAAAATAATCTTTCCCCGATAAATAGACGGTTTCGCGAGTGCGCACTTATGTTGATTCTCTGTCAGGTAAAATTATTTTCCAAGGACGCTTAACTATATACTTTACGTTCGACCATAAAGCTCGACCAAGCCTTTCATTTGAAGATAGCGAAGCCATCATAAATGCCAAAATAAAGCTAACGGTTAAATTCATAAGCCCTATAACTCCAAGACCTGCAATGGCGTTGAATAAATCAAAATTATGATAGTCTTCAAATTGTGCTAGTGGCAAAGCAGCCGACAATGCTCCGGTCGCTAAAGTCACGTGTCTAGCTTCTAAAAATAAATTCATAAACTTCATCACGGGAGCACTTAATCCCAAAAAAAATCCAAGCGACATGTTGGCGGCAAATGCAGTTCCATGATTGCCAAAAAAATTAGCAAGCCTCACGGCGTTTTTGTAACCCAAACCCCTAATGATTCGCCTATTAAATTGAATGCGCTGGGGAAGCTGCGTAACCACTGAAAAATTTTCAAACCACCCCGCAAAAAGACTCGATAAGAACAGCAGAACTCCCGTGTAAGACGCAAAAATGAAAGAGGGCCCTATAAGATTTGACGAGCGTACCGTTTCTCTTACTTCATCAGGACTCATCAATGGGTATCCCCAATAGTTTGCGAGCCATGAGACACCAAAACAGATTGGAGCTACTGCTGCAATATTTCCCAATACTGCAAGAATCTGGGTGCGCATCAGAGCTCTCAACGCTCGATTCCCATCTTTAAACGACTGTTTCAGTACATTTAATAAAAACGGTGCCGTGGTTGACGGTTGTTTTGTTGCTAACGTAAACCCCAGCAATTGAATAATCAGGAAACTGAGCGAATAATTCATAGACTCCGAAAATCCCTTTATGATTCCTGAAAACCTCATCTGAGCTAGCCCATGTTTAATAAATACAGTGGCAGCCGTTATTACACCGCCACCAATCGCAGATTTAAAAATGTGACGCATTTCTTCTGCTGTTTGGGCAACATAATGTTCCCCTACCTTTGAGTTAACCTGAACAACTCTTTGCGAAAGCAATGCTAGATTCTTTCTTAAAAACACCAAGAACCCTCGCTCTCTAGAGATGTCCTTGATGAGTGCAAATAACAAAATTGAAATTGATGTTGACGGTTTAATATTGGGATCTAAAACGCAGACTAAGCATCGCGCTCTATGAAGTCTCCGCCTATACAGCTCAATCAAGTAGACCGTTTCAACCTCGACACCAGAGCGCCCTACGCTATCAAATAGTGACTCAATTTCTGCCTCTAAATGTTCAAGAGTTGAATGTAAACTCGACACACCTTTGCGCCCAAGCTCTTCAACCGTACAATCCAAAGCTCGTTGTAATTCAATTTCAGGCAAATTGGCTGTTGAATAGATATCACGCGACATTCTCATGCGAATTGAGAGGGAGTTTTCTAACAACAATGCCGTCAGCAATCCCAGGGCATTATAACAATTGGCACTTAATTGAGACTTAACCTTTGACGACTCACCAAGGATGTCTTCTAGAAACTTAATGTCTTGTTCTCCAACAAACTGGATCAGTGCCTTTTCATTTAAAGAACTCGATACACTTTCTAGAACCGATTGCAGGTTGTTTTTTAATGGCGTCTGAGGAAGAATCTTCTCCATCACTCTTCGCATAAAGTCTTCAACAAAGCTTCGATGAGTTGGTAAACCACAACTCACAAGTTGTACGGGGTGAGACAAGTAAACCAAAACTCGCTCCAACTGATTTACCAATTGTAACTTTTGGTCGGGATTTTTTGCCACGGCATTAGCAATGGATTCAAAGGGGTTCTTCTTAGAGGACTTCCTCTCTTCACGAATCCACTCTAAAACGTCCACAAACCATTGGACGATATGTTCATCGCCTTGGAATTCTGAATCCAAATACAATAAGTGTTTGAAAAATGTATCTGAACTAGTTGAACTCACAGGATAAACCTTAGCATATGTGAACAAAAGACGCCCTTCAAACATTCAATTTTGATTAGGCAACGAACACATTTTCCGCTACAACCCTATACCAAGAAGAAGGAATTTTTGATGCGTTTTATTATCCTCACCATATCTCTTACTCTAGGCAACACACTTTTATTCGCCGACCAACCCAGCCTTGAAACCAGAATTGACTGTGCTAGACCCGTTACCCTTGACTGTGCACAAAATTCTATTGAAAAGTATTTACATTACCGGACACGGTCACAGAAAACTGCCCTACATGTTTTTAGATGGCTACTTCCTCTAAACAGAGGCCAAATCCTTTCCTCTGGATTAAACAATAATACTCCCTCACCAATAGGAATCAAATCACCCACTTGGTTTTTCTACGCCGATCATCAGCCAGGCGCCATTTTTGAACACAAGACAGAATTTATACTTGTCGACATTTTAAGAAGCACACTTGTCGTTTATCAAAGGAAGTCATGGCCCAAGCTAGACAAGCTTGATCTGTTCACAACACAAGCCGAACTTTCCGAGCCCCTCTTAAAATTGCAAGGATATCGTTATTCAACTTTAAAAACTGCAGAACGCGGGATTTTGAGAACAAGCTTTCCAGGACCAAGCAACCCGGACAATTTTCCAGACCCAATCAATTGGGATGAAGTTAAGAAAAAATATCCCCCAGAAAAAGATGAGATAGAAAAATATTACAGAGAGCGCGTTCAAAGCTATCTAGAAAAACCAATGGACAAGGCGTTCATCACAGGTGAACTCAACAAATGTTCATGTCCGACAAATTCTCCTCCCGGTAAAAAATATGCCATTGTTGTCAACGGAGGCAGGCTCCCACTTCATTATTCCGAGGCTTTAGTTAAAAGCCTAAGAACGCAAGGAGTTGAAACATGGTCACTCCACCCCAACCTACCCTTCAATGAAGCGGACCCTGGCCAAGCTAACGCTAAGGACATGGAAACCAATTTGCGCTCGCTCCAATATGCGTTTGCCTCTTTAGCCGCAAAAATCAATTCGTGTTGTGATCAAGTTTTTATTTATATCAATGCTCACGGAGGCAGTAATGCCATCATGAACATGAATCCTTATTCAGAAACTCCAATTCTTCACACAACAGGGCCCAACAGAGGGAAGCCCATTGGCGGCACCTTTGCCAAAGAGGGAAGTAAACTTGGAGGAAATCTTTCAAGTAAAGAATTGGCTGCTCTTTTAAATACCCTGCGCACCTGCATGACAAAAGTCTATCTAAGTTCCTGCCATGCAGGATCTCATTTTACAAAAGGAAACATCAACACTCTTCCGGCAACTGCAAAGCATTGTCTATGTAGAACGGTTTATGCCTCGTCCACAGCAAGACAAATCACCTGGAGCGGACAAAATTATTATTTTCTTGAAGAAATTATGAAAGGAAAAAGTTTCAGCGATGCCGCGCTAGCGCATTGGAATTATTTTAGGAAATTGTCGCTTGAGGCAATATCTGAGGATGATCTTAAATACAAAGTAGACCCTCGCGTTCAGTCTACGGATTGCATTCTCTGTGATGATAGAGATGGCGATGGTCTTTTTGGACATGAGGAAGTGGCTCTAGGAACCGATCCAAGCAAAGCTGATACCGACGGAGATGGACTTAGTGATTTTAGCGAGACACGCGGGACCGTGCGCTCTAATCCATTAAAAAAGGATAGCGACGGCGACGGGCTCCTAGACCCTGTAGAATTGGAACGAGGAACCAACCCACTCAATCCTGACACCGACGGAGATGGTGTCACAGACAATAATGAAATATTCGGAGGAACCGACCCTCGCAATCCAGACACTGATGGAGACGGGCTTAACGACGGGGATGAATATCGTAGAGAAACTAGTCCACTCAAACCGGATACAGATGGCGATGGCCTTAACGACGGGGATGAAGTGAAAAAATACCGCACCAATCCTTTGAATAAAGATACAGATGGGGACGGGATGAATGACTTTTTAGAAGTTACGCAAGGAACTAATCCCAACGTCCCAAATTAAGCGAAAATTTGGTGCCCAGTACTGGACTCGAACCAGTATGCCTCGCGGCGCCACCCCCTCAAGATGGTGTGTCTACCAATTCCACCAACTGGGCACTTACGGGTAGAGATCGAAATTCATAAACAGCCCCACTAGGGCTGTCAAATGAACTTAAAGAGAACTACTTTTTCTCAGCTGCGTTGTCTGCAGGCGCAGCTGGAGCGGCAGCTTCTGGAGCTGTCGGAGCAACTGGCGCAACGGGAGGGAGCGCTGGAGCACTGGTTGTTGTATCTACAACAGAACTACGACCAGTTTGAAGATTGTAACGGGCAACAAAGAGACTGCTAGCCATAATGAAAAACGCAGACCACATGGTGATTTTGAATAGCAGGTGAGTGCCTCCAGAATTACCAAGTAAGCTTTGCGAGGTTCCGCCGAAGGGAGATGAGCCGCCAGCTTTTGCAGGTTGCAAAAGAACGCAGATCACAATCAAAATAGCTGCTAAAAATTGTAGGACTGTAAGAAATGTCACCATATAAAGAACTCTCTAATATGAAAAAATACTTTTAGAAACCGCCGCGTCCCGATGAACCAATAATAATAAACGCAACAAAACCTAGGGCTAATGCGGTAATGGCAACCATGGGAGTTAATAGCATATGCGCCTGGTATAAACCGGGTGCGTCATTTTGACAACAACGTTTTCCAAAGTGACGAGTAATCCGCGCTTTTCAAAGCCGCTCCGCCCACTAAGCCTCCGGCAACGTGAGGAGTAGACGAAATTTCGGCAAAGTTTTCTGGCTTAACCGAACCCCCGTACAAAATGGAAGGCACTTTTGAGGACGCCTTGGACATCTCTAAATATATAAAATCATGTGCATTTTTAATATCTTGCGCGGAGGCAGTAAGCCCCGTACCAATTGCCCATACGGGCTCATAGGCCACAATAAAGCGCTCCTTGGCGCCCTCTGCTGCTGGAAGGTGTGGGAGCACTTCGCTCACAACAAGCTGTAGTTGGCGGGCCAAAACCTGGTTGGTCTGGGCTGATTTACGCTCTTCAAGGGTTTCACCAATGCAATAAATAACCGTAAGGCCGGACTCAAAGGCCTTTAGGGTCCTTTTTAAGCAGCTTGCGTCTGTTTCACCAAAGTATTGTCTTCGCTCGGAATGGCCAACAAGTGTTCCCGTCACTCCAATATCTTGAAGCTGCATGGGACTGATTTCTCCGGTGTATGCGCCAGAGCCCTCAAAGGCACAATTTTGTGAGAAAACCTCAACTACGCTGCCGGCTGCTGAGAGCACTGCTGTTTCCATTAATGTTGGAGAGGGCGCAACAATGGCACGCGCCTTGTTGTTTGTTTTCAATTCTGAAGGCAGCTGCTCAAAAAAGCTTTTCACCTCTGCGCGATTTTTATTCATCTTCCAATTGCCAGCTAAGACTTTGTTCATTTGTTTTCCTTATCTTTAAAGTTAGCAAAAATAACGCAGAACTGCGCAGCAAAAGGTAGGCCGTACCTTTTGGGTTGTTAGGGTTTGAGGGATTCGATGCCGGGCATGGGAATGCCTTCGATCATTTCAAGGCTTGCGCCACCACCCGTGGAGATGTGAGTGAAGCCAGCCTCAGAACCCGATTCATTAACAGCGGCAACAGAGTCACCACCACCACAAATTTTTGTGTGAGCCGAGTGTTCTGCAATCATTTTCGCCACAGCAAAGGAGCCCTCATGAAATGGTTTTTTCTCGAACACACCAAGTGGACCGTTCCAAAAAATACTCGCAGCACCTTGAAGTTCGCGTCGGAAAAGTTCAATGGTTTTAGGGCCAATATCTAGACCCATGCGGCCTGCAGGAATGTGCGCATTGGTCGTGGCCTGAGCTGTACCAGGATTGTCAAACGATTCCCCTGTCATGTGATCAACGGGCAAAATTAATTTGCATGAAGCTTTCTCTGAGCGCTCAAGCAAGCGCGCTGCCAAAGAAACCTGTTCAGTCTCTACACGAGAATTTCCTGTTTCAACCTTAAGCGCACGCAAAAAAGTATACGCCATTGCGCCGCCAATGAGGATTTTTGAGCTCTTCACCATGAGGGCTTCAATGACTTTGATTTTATCGCTCACCTTGGAGCCACCAAGAATGGAAACCAACGGACGATCAGGGTTGTAAATGAGCTTACCAAGGGCCGCGATTTCTTTTTCGAGCAAGAACCCAGGAGCTTTTTGCGTGAGCATTTTAGGAAGGCCAGAAATGCTCGCGTGAGCCCTGTGAGAAGCGCCAAACGCATCATTCACATAAACATCTGCAAACTGGCTAAGCTTGTGGCAAAAATCGGGGTCATTGCCCTCTTCACCTTTGTGGAAACGAAGGTTTTCCAAGAGAAGAATTTCGTTTTTCAAATTCTTTGCTTGGTTCACAACAGCATCACCAACGCAGTTGTCAGAAAAAAGCACATCTTTTTGAAGCAATTCTCCAAGGCGTTCCGCCACCGGAGCAAGGGAATATTTGGATTCAAAGACTCCCTTGGGCCTGCCGAAGTGAGAGGCGCAAATCACTTTTGCGCCCTTCTCAATTAAATACTTCAGCGTGGGCAAAGCGGCGCGAATACGGGTGTCATCGGTGATGACTCCGTCTTTCATGGGAACGTTGAAGTCGACACGGACAAAAACTCTTTTGCCCTCGACCTCAAGATCGCCAATCCTTTTGATTCGATTGCCACCTGGATAATCCTTAAACGGATGTGCTGATGTCATTTGAATTAAATTCCTTTTGTGCGAATCAAGTTGGCAAGATCAAGCATGCGTGTGCTGAAGCCAGTTTCGTTGTCGTACCAGCTAAATACCTTAACCATGGTTCCCTTGTCGCCGTTCTCGGCAATCACACTGGTGCTTTGAGCATCAATTGTGGAGCTAGCAGGATTGCCATTGTAGTCAATGCTTACAAGAGGCTCATGGCTAACAGCCATGTATCCTTTGAGTGGACCTGCGGCGGCCTCCTCAAGCGCTTTGTTGATTTCAGCCTTGCTTGCTGGAGTGTTGAGCTCGGCAACCAAGTCCGTTAGTGACACGTTTGGAGTAGGAACACGAACCGCAATGCCATCGAGTTTTCCTTTTAGAGCAGGAATCACCTCACCAACTGCTTTTGCTGCACCGGTGGTTGTAGGAATCATACTTTGAGCAGCTGTGCGTGCGCGACGTGGGTCCTTGTGAATGTTGTCAAGCAAACGCTGATCGGAAGTGTAGCTGTGAACTGTTGTAATGAAGCCGTGCTTGATTCCAAATTTATTGTGAAGCACATGAGCCATAGGAGCCAAGCAGTTGGTTGTGCAAGAAGCATTGCTAAGAACGGTGTGTTTTGCAGGATTGTACTGATCATGGTTTACGCCCATAACCACTGTGAGGTCTACGCCCTTGGCAGGGGCAGAAATAATGACTTTTTTTGCACCAGCTGTGAGGTGTGCTGAAGCGCTTTCTTTGTCGACATAAAAACCTGTGCATTCAAACACAACATCAACGCCGAGGTTTTTCCAAGGGAGTTGTGCCGCGTCTTTTGTTTTTGTGACCAAAACTTTTTGGCCGTCGATGGTGATGGATTCTGCATCGTGGGTCACACTGTAAGGAGCTGTGCCGTGAGTGGAGTCGTACTTGTAAGAAAACGCAAGCTGGTCTGTGCTTGCTAAATCGTTAATGGCAACAAGCTGAAGATTTTTTCGTAGCTCAGGATTTGCGAACAGCTGACGAGTGACCACACGACCAATACGACCAAAACCATTGATGGCAATTTTCATAGAACATCTCCTATTTGAAATAGATTTAAACTAAGGCTCGAAATTCAATCCGAAACGAGTGGCTTGTCAATTGCGAGGACGTGGGCCGTTTTGCACTGGGGCAACTGGCGGAGCTGAGGCCACGGGAGAGGGCTTGGGTGCTTCTGCGGGAGGCTCAAGAGCTGGTTTGGCGGGCTTTTCTGTATTTTTTACTTTTTTTGAACTCTTTGGCTCGGCGTCCAGCTTCTCGCCATCAATGCCAATATTGTGCGGCTTTTTAGGGGCATTGAGCTCTTGGACTTTTTTGAGTTTCGCAAAAAGAGGAGAACCTGCGGCCTTTTTGCGCATATATTCCATTTTTGCCATGAATAAGGCCCGACTGCCCCTGGAATCGCCCTGGTAACGGCGTGTGGCCCGCTGCCAAATGGTCAAGCTTTTTCCAGTTTCATCATCAAGCATATCCAAACCACCATTTAAGCGCGCTTTTCCAAGACCGGACCTATCAGCTGGGCCAGCCTTATGCTTGCCTGCTTTGGAGGCATCGTTATCCCATTCACCGAGCGTGGGCTGAGAATTTTCATCAAGCTCACCTTCGAGATCGCCATCTTTTCCATCAACGCTCACCGGTGAGAGCGCCACGCCCTGTGCCGTTTTAGGTAAAAAACTTTCCCCTGAATCGGCAGAAGCCAGGGCACCGTCGAGATCAGAAAGGAGTGAGGCAAGTGGGGTGCTGCCAAAGTTTGAAGCACCTATTCCATTAAGCTGGTCTTTTGCCGCTTGAAGCTCCTCACGAATCACATCTTTGGGATTTTTGCATTTTCCACCAGGACAAAGCTCTTTTAATTTTTTCTTGGCATCAAATTTACTGCGAACATCTGCAGGCAATGAGTTGTTAAACGCATCCAAGGCACTGGCGGCATCGGCATCTAAATTTTCTGGATCAATATTAATGACTCCTGGTGTGGTGCCCGTACATGCCGCCTTAATTTGATCAGCGTCTTTTTGTCTCATCATTTCTTGAAGCATACCCATGGCGTAGGTCACGACCATTGGGCACTTCATAAACGGAGGCATTGAACAACAGCTACATGCCAGGCAGGCACAATCTACTGCAGAAACTGCGGTTCCCACACCATTAATTGCGAGCATCACCATAGCTAGGGAGTCTTGTTTTTTTGCTTTCTGGTTACAATCGGCCTGGGCAAAAACAACGCCAGGAACAAGCAGTAGCAGCGCCAACATGAAGTTTTGAAAAAAAGAGGCGTGCAGACCACGGGCTTTCATAAGTGCATTCTACCGGCCAGACCCACCTTCGGGGAAGTGCAAAGCGTAAAATTCATAAAATCTTCACAAAAGCGCTCCTCTCAACAGCAACTTAGTCACCCTAGAGAGCATTTCCTTTTTCTGGTTTTTGAATGAGTTTTTGAAAATACAGCATGCATTGCAAAGAAATGTTTGTTGTCATCATGTACAAATAAGAGGGCGCAAGCTTTCTATAGTGCTCCCAATTTTGCCCGCTTTGCTCAACAAATTCTTGGTACATGCTTAACTTCTGCGCGGCACTTAGCTTTCTTGGGATTTTTTTAAGCGCAATGGGAGCATCTCCCAAGCTCACAATGTAAAGCAATCGTGCCTGATATAAATTTGCAATATCGGAGAGCTGTTGAGCATTGAGTTGCGCTCGAATAAATCGCAGCTCAACAGTTTTAAAGTTCTCCCTGAACGTGACACCGTAGCCATCTTTTGGGAGAATATTTTCCAGGTCAGCCGCAACAGATTCAATGCTGGCTGTAGGTGTACTCTTGATGACAGTATCGAGATGTTCAATAGCTTCTTTAAGCCGTTTACCACCATCCTTGCCGCGCATCTGGGCTTCAATGGGGTCAAGCCCCAAAATTCCCTCAGAGAGTTCTGGGTGATTGTAAATGTCGGCCAAGAAATTGCGAAGCTGCGCAATGTTTTTGAAATCTTCAGTGCCAATGTGAATTTGACCCGCGTTCCATGGACCATCCAAACGAGGTGCTCGCAAACCAACTTTTTTCATGGTCTCAAAAACATCAGCTTGAATGAGAGCAATTCGTTTTTCGATTCCTTCTGCTGATACAGGAGAGGTCTTCACTTCAATCACTGATGGATCGTGAGTGAACATCACCTTAAAACCATCTGGATAGGTGACATGAAAATCACGATAGGGCTTTTCTTGCCAATAAACCTCTCGCTTAACAATTTTTATGGTGCATCCACTTTTCTCGCACATCTCCTTAACGCTAGCCTCTAGCTTTTCATCATAGATGCGGTCATATTTTGCTCGAATTTTTTTACAATTGAGCTGCATGTAAATAAGGGCCTTACCAAAACCAATCCCTGCAATTGAGGCTGCAGCCATTGTGGCAGACGTCAGCTCTCCCACATTGCTTTTGTCTTCGTCATCCAACACGGCATCGGCCGCTACGGGAATAGCGCTGAGTCCCACGCCAATCATAGATTTTTTTATAACGGCCTGGCCCATAACGCTTAAGTCTTTAGCGGAATCCTCATAAACAGTAGCTGCACAAAGGACAGAGGGAAGTTGTTTTACGCCTCGAAATTCAAGCTCTGGCCCAAACGATGTCTTCTGAGAAAATGCCGTGATTGAAAACACAGCAGCCCACACCGCACACAATATTTTTTTAAAACAATTCCATTTCATAAACACATTCTCTCACTTTCTCTTTAAAAAGCCATCAACCTTAAACTTGCCTCAACTAGCAAACCGCCAAATTGAGCTTGCACTGCGGATCCTTCAATGGGGTCTTTTAGAGTTCCCTCAGCATACGTTCTGCCAATGGCCTTGCCGCCGCCCTTAGGCACAGTCCAGTCGCCTGCCATTCCGTACTGATAACCGACATGGAGTTTTAGCGCCCAGTTATCTCCAATATAAATTTCCGGTTCAAAGCCTCCACCAAAAAGTAAGTTCGACACCGTCACATTGAGTTCTTCGGGATCCACGTTTTCAGCACTAAACTTTACCGAAGCCGCATGGAACATGTATTCCGTGTTGATGCTCATAGAAACTCGAAACCAAGAAATGCCCCACAGACGAACGTAGCCCGTCCAACCTGCACCGTTTCCTGTGTAAGAGGTAATTCCCGTTCCAGTAATTTCGCCTGTGGTGGTCCATTTTTTTGGAGAGTTTGTGAGGCGACGGTAATACACTTCAGACCCAATCACCGGTGTTTCCTTATACCAACCAATGCGCAAGGGAATGAGATAAATTGGGCTTGTGCCCGAGGTTTTGGTTGCAGCAGTTTCTAAACTTTCAGAGACATCCCACTTGTTGTCATTGGGGAGCACATGAAAATAAGTCCCGCCACCCAAAGTAAGTCCTTTGTGGGGCTCGGTGAATGAATTTTTTCGTGCTTGTGCGCTCAAAGAAAATGCGCACAAAAAAATGAGATATTTCCCGCCCCTCACATGGGCAATTCTAACACGATTACCGCTGAGACTTCATCAACGTTGACCACTCTAAAATCCGTTGCATGTGACCATCTTTGATCCATCGGAAGACATTTTTTTGCTGATTTGGCGCAGAAAGGTCCGTCAAAAATTCGAGGGCTCCCGGTTTTTTGACGAATTCCGCACACGCCTGCAGCCAGAGAGGGAACACGGGCTCTTGGGATAAATTGTTTTTTTGCAGGCTCAGCATCGCAAACAAACTTCGCAAAATAGGATCAAGCTTTGCAGCAGGAGTTGCGCGACCAATTTCTGCGATATCAAAAAGCCAAACCACGCCATCTTTGCTCACTTGAGAAAGAAGTGGCGCCACCTCAGATACCAACGACATGGCGTAGCCTGTGGGAAGTCCAGAATATTCCGCGTTGAAATTGGCGAGCATCGCCCAAGATTCCGAACTAACGGAGCGCAACTTTGAGCTCAGCATTTCAGAGAAGAACTTCCATGCGTCTTCATTCATCGCGCCAAGTTCCGCATGAATTTTCTCCGCGTTGGGTTTTGCTTTTAAAAAATTATCAATGGCTAAAAAGATAGCTGACTTGTGCATAGTCCAAAGAGCCTTAGAGAGCCCCTCACTATTGAGCCCAGAGGAAATCATTCTCAACGCCTTTGCCAGAACAACCACCTCTGAACTTTTTGTTTTTTCAATGAACGAATCAAAAAGGCGCTTGCTTTCTTGAAGCTGCTCCATTTTCTTTGAACCGCCTTGAAGTGTGGCCTTTAGCGCAAATTCCGCAGCGGAAATGCGCCAACGAACACCGCGTATCCAAGAGGACAAACCCTGCTCGTCTTGAATTTGCACAAACCCATAGATGCTAGAACGAAGAAAATATTTGCTCTCCCCAAAACCTATTGGTTCCACTTGCGCATTCCAAAGTAAGCGATCCAGCTGCAAGAGCAAGGAGTCCGGACCTTCGGCCAGTTGAGCAAAAGCCTTCCAGTGTGTTTTAAAGTCAGGGCTCTTCATCCAGGCAATGAGGTTGTCTAAAAAGTTTGTCGAAGCCCAGGCCTTGAGTTCTTTTGAAAAATCTTCCGCACGCAAGCGTCGATCCCTGCTGAGCGGAACACGAATCCACCGACCATCTCCGTAGCGTCCGTCGTTCAAATTGGCAGCGGCCAGCATCACTTTCTGCACCAAGCGCTTTTCTTGCACTGAGAGCACCTGGTGTCCTCTGGAAAACCACATGGTCAAATCGAACAAAGCCTTATCATTCCCCTCAATGTAGGCAAGTGCTGAAAAAAAATGCTTAAACAAAGGTGAGTTCTCACCCTCTGAAAGCAAAATACTAACGACCTTAAAAAACGCATCTTCTGGCAAAAAACTAGAAAAAAATTCTTTGGCTAGCGGACTATCAAGGAACGGCTTGCTGAACGGCAAATTAACTCCCGCGCGATTCAAACACTGAAAAACAATTTGCGGGTGTGAAGACTCTTTTAAGCAATCAATTCTTTCCACAATGGGGTTTTCATTCTTAAGCTTTCGAGACGCCAACACTGCTCCACTGTGCCGAGACACTAGAGTAGGTGTTGCTTCGTTTGCGCTAGCTTCAGAAACAGCGCCGCCCGCCCACTTGAGCGCCTCCATAATGGTCGCGTGCAAGTGCCCCTTCTCCATAACCTCACCCAACGACTGCAGCACAGGCGCGCCGCCCAACGAAAGAACCACTGACTGCCATTCCTGAACCAGCGCTGGGCTAAGCTGTAGGGCTTGTTCTGATTTAGCAATGGAGAAACCCTGCTTAGCCAACACTTCAATGGCGACAGTAAGCAACGATGGCTTGCTAAAAAAGAATTTCAAAACATCATAGAGTGACTGGGACTGCTCTGCAGGCAAAGGAATCGTTTTGATTTGGTCGAGCGCTGAAAAAAGCGCCCCATTTTCTATAAATTCTTGAATCAAGTTGCCGTTAGTTGCCGAGTAGCCAAACATCGAGGCTCCCCAACGAGTTAAAATGGCGGCGTAGTTTTCCTGTGGCATGATGCGGATGAGCGCACCGAATTCGGCCAGCTCATTGAAATGGTTTTCATGATTCACAAAATTCAAAATGGTCCGCACTTCGCTGCGACTAAGCAAAGACTCTATGCCACATGTTTCAGCCCAAAATGAATAACTCTGAGCAAAGGATTCATAGTACATTTCTGGATTGTTTTTGTTCTGAGCAACAAACATCAGCGTCATTGGAAGAACGCTTCCTGTGACCGCTGGCTGCTTGCTGCAGATCAAACTGCCGGAGAATTTTGAAACCGCAGATTGCGCCTCAGGGTTTTGCATAATACTCACAAAAATAGGGCGAATCAGTCGGAACAATTCCTCTTTTTGCTCAAGCTTCAAGCTCAACAACTGCATAAGTGCCTTGGAGTAAAGGTCAGAATCGACCGACAAAGAAGGAAGAGATTGCACCGATTTTGGCAGCCCGCGAATGAGTGTTTCCAAGGGCTGAGTCATCTGAGCAAGCATTGAATAATGTTCGGAAAGCCCTGGTTGCAAGAGCAACTGCGCGCTATTGGCATCGCTCAAAAACTGCCCTAGCTCCTTGGGAAGCTTTTCAAACGCTCGCAACAAGGTGCCGGCACTTTGCCCCATGGACAAACCATCTAGCTTTTGAATCCAAAGCCGTGTCTGCGTAAATTGAGACGTGCTGAGCTGCTCTGCTTGCTTAAGCAAATCCACTCGAGAGGTGGAAATATCGCCTTCACGTGGGGCACTGGCAATTAAACATAAAAAAGCAGCCTTAAGCTCGGACTCATTCCATTCTTTTTTCTGAAGCGTGACTTGCGCACAATGCTGCTTTTGCGCCTTTTCTAAAATGCTTTGGTCTCGCTCAGCAGTAGGGGCTTTTTCCGTACACGAGGAAAGGGCAAGCGTGAGCGCAAAACCAACAACAGGCAAAGCCCATCGGTGTTGCAATTTGTAGCTAAGCTTGGGTGACAAAAAACCCCCTTAGGTTCGGGGGGCAAGATACAGAAGAGGGGGCGGCGTGTCAATACTTTTTATGGAAGAAAACTGAACAATTTCCCTGTCTTATAACTATCAATATAGGCCACAAGAACATCATCGCCAACCAACTGAAGTTCATAGTCTTCAAAACCGGTGTGGTGTTTCAAATCAAGGAGGGCCTCATCGGTCAGAGGACGCTGTGCAATTAAGCAGAGCTTGCCCTTTCTCACCTGCATAGGAATGATCCTATACTTGTCGACCACATCATGAGTCAGTAGTTCTTTTACTCCGGGGTCGAAACTTAATGATGACGCCATTTCAATCTCTCTTTCCTACAACATTTTAGCTTCCATACAGTTTCCGCTTACATGAACACTCTGCTCTACATGAGGTTTTTCGGTTTACTTGGGGGGAACTTAAATGAAGATTTTGTGATGTAAAATCAGTTTTCACGCAACACGTTAAGGGCTGAAAATTGAGTCAATTTTACGTGGCGCGCACTCGTACACTTCCTGCTATAAAACGCCATAGTCATGACTGCCCATGAAGACAAATTCGAGCTAGTCACCGAGTTTAAGCCTGCTGGCGACCAACCTGCGGCCATCGAGGAGTTATGTCGAGGAATTGAGGCCGGTGAACGGGCCCAAACCCTCCTTGGAGTCACCGGGTCTGGCAAAACTTTTACCGTTGCCAACGTTGTTGCAAGAATAAACAGACCTACTTTAGTGATGGCCCCCAACAAAACCCTGGCTGCCCAACTTTACTCAGAATTCAAAGAACTCTTTCCCAAAAATGCTGTTGAGTATTTTGTTTCTTACTACGACTACTACCAGCCAGAAGCCTACATTCCCTCAAGCGACACCTACATTGAAAAAGATTCCGCCATTAACGATGAAATCGACAAGCTTCGCCACTCGGCCACCCGCTCACTTCTTGAGCGTCGCGACGTTTTAATTGTTGCCAGCGTCTCGTGCATCTACGGACTTGGCTCGCCTGAGGCGTATTTGGCCATGATGATGATTGTCAATACTGGTGACAAACTCCGGCGCGACGATTTCCTCAGAAAACTTGTTGAAATTAGCTACACCAGAAATGACATTGATTTTCACCGAGGAAATTTTCGAGTCCGCGGCGACATTGTGGACATTTTTCCCACTTACGAAACCACTCAAGCCGTGCGCATTGAATTTTTTGGCAACGAAGTTGCGGAAATTTCCATCATCGACGCCCTTCGTGGCGTCCGCATACAATCACTAAAACGCATTGGCATTTATCCCGGCTCACACCACGTCACTCCACTGGATCAAAAAAAGAAAGCTATCCAAGGCATTCAAGAAGAATTGCGTGCACGCCTAACGGAATTGCGCTCCATTGGAAAACTTGTGGAAGCCCAACGACTCGAACAACGCACGCTTTACGATTTGGAGATGATGGAAGAAATTGGCTATTGCCCTGGAGTGGAAAACTACTCAAGACATCTTTCCGGAAAAAAACCAGGGGAAGCCCCTCCCACGCTTTTTGAATATTTCAGAGGCGATTGGCTGTTGTTTGTCGACGAGAGCCACGTTTCCGTGCCTCAAGTCGGCGGCATGTATCGGGGCGATCGCGCAAGAAAAATGAATCTCGTTGAACACGGATTTCGGCTCCCTTGCGCATTGGACAACCGGCCACTGAAATTCGAAGAATACGAGGGATTCATCAAGCAAGTGGTTTACGTCAGCGCCACACCCGCAGAGTATGAGCTGACTCAATCCAAAGGAAAGTTTGTTGAGCAAGTGATTCGCCCAACGGGGCTGCTGGACCCGCAAATTGAAATTCGTCCTGCCACCGAACAGGTTAAGAATTTACTCCCCGAGTGCAAGGCCCGAGCCGCCAAAGAAGAACGCGTGCTGGTCACCACACTCACAAAAAAAATGGCCGAAGATTTAACCGATTATCTGCGCAACAATGGCGTTCGCGTTCGCTACATGCACTCCGACGTGGAAACACTTGAACGCGTTGAAATTCTCAGAGACTTGCGCGCAGGAAAGTTTGATGTGCTTGTAGGGATTAACTTGCTTCGAGAAGGTTTAGATTTACCAGAAGTGGCACTAGTGGCCATTTTGGACGCCGACAAAGAAGGCTTCTTGCGTTCGCGAACTTCGCTGATACAAACCTTTGGTCGCGCTGCGCGAAATTTAAACGGGCGAGTCATTATGTATGCCGACCGCATCACCAAAAGCATGCAGCAAGCTATGGACGAAACAGAACGACGTCGTCGGCGACAACAAGAATACAACGACGAACATGGCATAACACCTAAAGCCATTCAGAAAAAAATCCAAGCTCTAGTTACTGACCGTGTCGAAAAACTTCCTGAAGAATGGAAGATGGCGGAGCTGGATTTTGTACGCGTTGAATCAGGCCCGCAAGATTCATCTGGAAAGAAGCTTGATTTGGAAAAAATTCCGGAAATAATGTCAAAAATCGAAACGGAAATGAAGAAAGCAGCAAAAGAGCTGGATTTCGAAGAAGCCGCTAGATTGCGCGACCAACTTCTCAAATATCGGGAGATCGAACTAAAATGGAAAACCACACCAAAAGCTGCTTTTTCAAACCAAGAATAATGGCAACAGGCCCAACGCCTGTACCTGATTTCGTATTGTCAGCAATGACGGAATCCATTTACTACCATCGCGGCCCAGCGTTTTCGCAAGTCATGAAAGATTGTCGCGAATTGCTTCCAGCAATTTTTGGAACCAAAAACGACGTTCTGCTTTTTAGCGGAACAGGAACCCTTGCCATGGAAGGCGCCATTGCGAACTTTTTTAATCCTGGCGAGGAAGTCATTAGCATCAACGCAGGGAAATTTGGTGAGCGCTGGAGTCAGCAGGCAAAAATTTATGGGCTCAAAGTTCATGAGATTTTTGTTGAGCGCGGAAAGGCTGTAGAAGTTGCCGCCGTTGAAGAGGCAATCAAAAAAAATAAAGGAAACATTCGCGGCATCTTGGCCCATGCCAGTGAAACCAGCACGGGCGTTCGTCACAACATTCAAAAAATTGCGTCCCTTGCTCAGCAAGAAAACAATTGCCTCATGTGTGTGGATGGCGTGACCTCGCTTGGTGGGTTCTCTGTTCCCATGGACAAATGGGGCGTGGATGTCCTGGTGGGTGGATCGCAAAAAGGATTCATGCTTCCTCCTGGCCTTTCCTTTGGTGCGGCTAGTGCTAAAGCGTGGAAAAAATCAGATGAAGTCAAAAACGTTCGCTACTACATGGACTGGCGCAAAGAGCGCAAAGCCAACGCAGAATTCTCCGGGGCTTTCACCTCCGTTGTGAGCCTCATTGGTGGGTTGCGCTCGGTTTTAAAATATTTCCATGAAGTGGGATTAGACAACATTTACAAACGCTCTTGGAAACTCACATACGCTACACGCAACGCGTTTCGCGCTATGGGCTGTGAGCTGTTTGTCAAAGACGACTCTCAAGTTTCCTCAGCGTGCACAGCCGTAATGGCTGATGGGCCATATCCAAAACTAATTCGCGAGCAATATGGCCTCACCATGAGTGGTGGCCAAGACGAGCTTAAAGGAAAAATTCTTCGCATTGGACACATTGGATATTTGGACGCGTGGGACGTGTTGGATCAGCTCTTAGCGTTTGGCCAAGTTTCTGCTTCACAAGGAAAACCCATCAACATGGAAGCGGGCCTAACTGCTTTTTGGAAAACCGTTCACTCTACAGAAGACCTCACACCAAAGGATTTAAAAGATGCTTAATGTTGTCGCCACAGATGGTTTAGATAAAGAAGCCGTAGAGCTTTTACAAAAAGACTCACAAGTCGCACTTAGCGTCCACAAGGGCGTTGAGAAAAAAGATTTGCTTGGCGCCCTCAAAGACGCTGACGTCGTTGTGATTCGCTCTGCCACAAAAATTGATGCCAGCATCATCAAAGAGTTGCCCAAACTCAAAGCCGTCATTCGTGCAGGTGTTGGGATTGACAATGTCGACCTCAAAGCAGCATCGAGCAGCGGCTTGTGGGTGTGGAACGCGCCTAACGGCAACTACCAAAGCACAGCAGAAATGGCCATTGCGCACTTGTTTGCGCTGGCAAGAAAAATTCCATTTTGCACAGAATCCGCCAAGCAAGGCTTGTGGGTGAAAAAAGAAATGGGCACTGGAGGAAGACAGTTGTCTGGAATGAAACTTGGCATTTTAGGTGCAGGAAACATTGGCTCCAAAGTGGCCAAGATGGCCCACGGAATAGGAATGTCGGTTTCTATTTCTGACCCCTACTACAAGCCAAAATCAGGCGATCCGTATTCTGTTGTTGGGTTTGATGAGTTGCTCTCACAAAGTGACGCCATCAGCATTCACGTCCCATTCATGGAAACCACAAAGCATATTTTTGATTACGCCGCTTTTAAGAAAATGAAAAAATCATCCTTCATCATCAACGTGGCAAGAGGAGGCATCATCAACGACGCTGACTTGCTCCGTGCGCTTGAAGAAGGATTGATTGCTGGCGCAGGACTTGATGTCTTTGAGGAAGAGCCAACCCCAGCGGACCACCCTGTGTATAAAAAACTTTTAAAGTTGAGCAATGTGGTTAGCACTCCTCATGTTGGCGCCTCAACTCAAGAAGCGCAAAAGCTAGTCGGTCTTGAAACAGCGGAAAAAATTCTTTCCTTGTCACAATTCTTACAAGGAAAGCTGCAAGCAAAAGAGCTAAGTAAAGCGCTTAACGACGCTGGCGCCAACGCGCGACTTAAACTAAACTAAACAAACTCATGAAAAAAAAGCCGGCGAAAAAAGCAAAATCCAAGAAGCCCAAGCCGGCTCGCAAGAAAAAACCAGCCCAAACAGACATTGCCAACCTCAAGCGCCAACTGCTTGTAGCAGAGCGCATGCGTTTTGACAGCGTTAAGAAAAAGCAAATCGCCGCAGACCCCTCCATCAACGCCTCTCTTTTGGCCTCAGGTATTGCGCACGAATTCAATAACATTCTTGGCGCACTTGATGGTCACGCCGAATGGGCCTTAGAAACTAAAGACCCCAAAATGATGATTGAAGCTCTCGAAGTGGTCCGCATTGGCTGTCACCGCTCCTCTCTAATAACCCGCGCCCTACAAGGGCTCTCTCAGCCCAACGAAGAGGGAAAAACTCTTTTCACAGTAGGATCTTTAGGTGACGAGCTTAAAAAAATATTTGGCCCTATAGCAGAAAAAGCTTCCTACATCCTAGACATCAAACTACCTGCCGATCAGCAGATTTACGGCAACTTCACCCAGCTTTTAGAAGTGTTTATTAATCTCACCAAAAACGCCATGGAAGACACTCCAGGAAACCGACGCGGCAACTTAAAAATAAGCTCTAAAAAATTATCAAAAAAACAACTGGAAATTCTGTTTGAAGACAACGCTGCTGGTGTCCCCGAAGTTTTTCAAGAAGAAATTTTCAAGCCTTTTTTCACCACCAAGGGCAGCCTCTCCCAAATTCAAGAACGGGCGTCCATTGCCGACCAAAACGCGCACATTTCCTCGCAAATGGGCAGCGGCTTAGGCCTCTTTTTGTGCCGATCCATTTTGCGCGAACACGGCGGAGACATTTCGCTTAAGCAAAGTGGCCCTGAGGGAAGCTCCTTTTCCATTCAAATCCCCGTTCCCTAGGCAAACGTCAAAAAGTCTACCTTTTTTTGTGTTCCCAAGACCGCTGTTCTGAACGAAAATAAAAAACATGTCGGCTGCCATTGCCAAGTTGCTCAGCGCTCTTGTTCAACAAAAAGGATCTGACCTTCACGTTTCCGCCAACGCCACTCCAATGATTCGCGTTCGTGGGGAACTATTGAAAATTGAAATGCCTCCACTTAAGCCACAAGAAGTGGAACAGCTGTTCACTGAAATTTTGAGTGATCCTCAAAAAAAAGATCTCATCACCAACCGCTCCATAGATTTCGCGCTAAAAGTTAGCGGCACTGGCGTGTTTCGCGGAAATATTTTTTATCAACGTCATGGCTTAGCCGGTGTTTTTCGTGCACTTGCCGAGAAACCACCAACCATAGATGAATTAAATCTCCCGGCCATTTGTCGCACAGCCTGTTCGTTTCCCACTGGACTTGTTGTTGTCACAGGGCCCACCGGTTCAGGAAAATCAACAACACTTGCCGCCATGGTGAACTACGTTAACGAAAACTTTCGCAAGCACATTTTAACCCTTGAAGACCCCATTGAATTTCAACATGAGACCAAACGTTGCATGGTCAACCAAAGACAAATGGGCACGCACTTTACGTCATTTGCTTCTGCCCTCAAGTCGGCATTGCGAGAAGATCCTGACGTGATTTTGGTTGGTGAAATGAGAGACCCAGAAACCATTGCGCTTGCCATCACCGCTGCTGAGACTGGCCATCTTGTATTTGCAACATTGCACACCAACAGCGCTGCGAAATCTGTTGACCGCATGATTGATTCATTTCCAGGTGATCAGCAGCCGCAAATTCGCTCCATGCTTTCGGAAAGTTTACGTGTTGTTATTTCTCAAAAGCTTGTGCCCAAGGCCGATCGCAAGGGTCGCCTGTGCATTCAAGACATTCTGGTTTGCAACTCAGCCATTGCCAACATGGTTCGCGAAGGAAAAACGTTTCAAATTCCATCGGCAATGCAGACAGGAAAAAACCAAGGCATGCAGCTTATGGATCAAGTTTTGCTTGAGGCTGTAAAAAGTAACACCGTGACTGGCGAAGAAGCTTGGGAATTTGCCAACGACAAAGCGCCTTTTCAATCTTGGGCACCAAAACAAATTGGAATGGGCCCAACCGCTATGGCTAGCACCATGCCTGGCGCACCTAAAAAATAATTTTTATCTACGCGCTTCTATTGCTGAGGGGGTGTTGCCGGCGCAGGTGGCGCGGGAGCGGGAGCTGCAGCAGGTGGTGCCGCAGCGGGAGCCACCGCACTAGCAGCAGGAGTCGCTGTTGGACTGACTGCTGGTTTTGCCCTTAATTTTGCTTGAGCACTTGCCGCCGCTTTAGTTGTGAGTGTGCTAGTTCCCTCTGGGAAAACCAAGGTTTTGATGTCACCGCGATACCCTGCAGGCTGATACCAGACACCGTCCCATGCCAACTCAACAACACCTGCGTTGCTTAGAGCTAAATTTACTTTTCTCATTGCAGGAAAACTTTGCACAGCTCCTGGCGCAAGGGAAAACCCTTGCGAGCGTCCATCATCTACACGAACATTCACCCAAGCACGCTCAAGCGCTCTCACCTCTAAGCGATGTTTGTAAACAACCGCAGGCGTTGGAGAAGCCACAGGAACTGGAGAAACAACGGCAGGTTTGCTAGCAGCAACTTGTTGCGCTGGCGCCGGGGCAGGAACAGCCGGAGCAGCAGGTTTTGCAATTTCAGGCTGAACAGGAGGAGTGACTGCCGTAGGATTTTCAACAGCAACAGGAGCTGGCACTTGAGCCTCTGCGGCTTTCTGTTCTTCACTAGATTCTTGACCAATTTTTACGAGCAACACCAACAGAGCAATCGTTGCACAAACAGCGGCAATGGTCCCCATGATTTTAGGTTGTTTGTAGAAGGGTGGAATTTCATCGTCCTTCCCAGACAGGGGAGATTTAATAAATCCGGGGTTGGTGACAATCTTAACCTTGGGACTCTCTACGGTTTGCGCCAAGCGCTTCACTTCAGGCATCAGTATGGCTGTCGTTGGTGCGCCACCTTGACTGATTTGCGCTAGCTTGAAGCGGTCCAACACCATGTTCTCATCAATGCCAATATGACGAGCAAAGCTCACCAAAAAACCGCGAACAAAGGCATTCGGAGGCAGGCTTTTAAATTCGTTTTTTTCCAAAGCTTGCAAGTGATTGATGTGAACCTTCGTCACCGCTGCAATTTCTTCAAGCGTCACACGCTTGGAGGTGCGCAGGTCCTTAAGCCAATCACCAAAGTTTTGTGTTGTTTGATTCTCGTTTTCCATAATTACCACTCCAAAGGTTCGTGCAACGGAACCTTGTCTCTTAGCATCCTAATGGCTTCCTGGCTCTGTTCAACCTCGGTACCCACTTTATATTTTTTAATAATGGACTGATATTTTTTTTCAGCCGCTGATCGACGACCATTCAAATATAGCGAGTAGGCAACCCAAAGAGCAACCGAGGGCGAAGATTCACAAATAGCTTCTGCCATCTGGGTCTGCTCAAAGGCTTTTTCATACTCTGCGCTGTGGTTAAGAATTTTGCTTTTGAGCAGATGAACCTGGCACGCATTTGGATTCCGAGACAAGGCCTCATCAACAGACTGACGAGCTTTTTTATACTGGTTTTTTTGAATGTAAGCCCTAGCACGGTTCGCCAACGCCATCTCAGGCGTGGCATAGGTTGGCTCTTTAAGCGCCTTGTTCGCGTATTCAATGGCTTTCTCAGGTTGCTTGCGCTTCAACTCTAGCGCTGCCAAATTATTCCAGACCTCTGTAAACTGCGGGTCCAGCTCTAGCGCCTTTCGAAACGATGCTTCTGACTGTGGATAGTAAGAGCTTCTCATGTAAGCCACGCCTAGAACCAAGTGGATGTCTGCTTTGTCGGGATTCAACTCGCGCGCTTTCTCTAAGGCCGACAAACTGCCAGGCAAGTCACCTTCCAACAAAAGACTTTGGCCAAGCTCAAAGTAGTTTTGCGACTGTACCTGCTCTTTTTTTGAACTGTGCGCGCAAGCTCCCGCAAAAAAAACGAGCAGCGAAACTGAGAATGAAAAAAGTACGGCTTGGCGCATAAAATCTCCTCGATTGTACTCTGAACTGCACCATTTCAACGAGTCCCCATGAAAAAAAATTCAACCCAAAAAGGTTCCGTCCAAAATTTGACTCACTGGCGTTTTCAGTAAAAACTCCCCCCCATGAAAAAATACGTTATATCTGCGTTAACTTTGCTCAGTCTTTCCGGTCACGCCGCTACTGCTGGTGTTTGGTCTTCAGGACTCAAAGAAATTTTCGGAACCTCTTATGAATCCTATGACAGCAGCGTTAGTTTTTCTCCCCGCTCTTCCACAGCGCCCATTTCTCGCGTTTGGTTCACTGGTGCACAAGGCATTTTGACAGAAGCATACTGGCCCACCATCGACACAGCACAAACTCGTGACTCACAGTTTTTAATTAGCGATGGAAAATCGTTTCTCGCAGAAGAACGCAAGCACACAACCCACCAAATCCTTTGGATGGAAAACGGAGTCCCCGCCTACTTCATTAAATCAACCGACCCACAGAATCGTTACATTATTGAAAAGAAAATTTTCACCGACCCCAACCGTGACGCAATTCTTATTCACGTCAAGATTACGAAAAATATTCCGGGCCTCCAATTTTACTTTCTTCACAATCCCGCAGTTGCCAACACTCCTTTTGGAGACACCGGCGTAGCAAGTACAGGAAACAAAAACATAGCGGCTGGATTGTTTGCCTCTCAGGCCAACCACGCGCAAGCAGTTACCTTCTCTGTCCCACTCAAACAGGCAGCAGTAGGAGTTGAAGGCGTTAACGACGGCTTCCAAGATTTAGCAAGCGATTTCCGCATGGACAACCGCACTGCTCGCGTCGACAACAACAACATTGCGCTAATGGCTCATCTGGACTTAGCGGACAACATCAACGTTCATGAATTTGATGTGAGCATTTCTTTTGCGCCCACAGTTCAGCAAGCCGCTGAAATAGGAAAAGCTTCTTTGGTGGCAGCGCTCCCCGCCTACCTGCAATACGCTAATCAATGGAAAACGTACCAAAGCAAAATCAAAAATCTAGCTCCAGCTTCAACCGACCAAGGAAAACTTTTTAGAGCATCCGTTGCCGTTTTAAAATCCATGGAAGACAAAACCCGCGCAGGCGCCTTTGTTGCCTCACCATCGGTTCCCTGGGGCGAGCACCGCAAAGACTCCAACGCCATTCCCGTAATCAACGGTCGACGCCAACATCTGGTTTCTGGTTATCACCTCATTTGGCCGCGCGATTTGTACCACATGGCTACAGCGTTCTTAAGTTTAGGTGACACACAAACCGCCGTTAGTGTTTTAAAATACTTTCAAGCCATCCAATTTCACAATAACTCTGGGCCTGATTGGAACTTTGGACATCGCCAAAGGAATCGCAACGGATCCTTCCCCCAAAACTGCTGGGTCAACGGAGAACCATTTTGGGATAGCTTGCAGATGGACCAAACCGGCCTTCCCATCATGCTAGCGCACACACTTTGGCAAATGAAAGCTGTAAGCTTAGAAAGCACCTGGGACATGGTTCGTCGCGCTGCAGACTTCATTCAAGGATTCGGCCCATGGTCAGGCCAAGAACGCTGGGAAGAAAATTTTGGAGCGTCACCAAACACAATTGCAGCACAAATTGGCGCGCTCTGGTCCGCTGCTGAAATGGCCGCCGCCATGGGTGACGTAAATCGCGCCAACATTTACAAGCTCACAGCCGACGCCTGGAGTTTCAAACCCAACGACAACGTTGACTCGTGGACCTTCACCTCAACAGGTGGACTAGGAAACGGAAAATATTTCACACGCCTTGAAGGCGCAGCACGCGTCGATCAAATCTGGAACCCCAACGACAGCGTTTACTACAACATCAGCAATGGTGGCGGAGCTATTGCAGAAAAGAACTCCATTGATGGTGGCTACCTGGCGCTTGTCCGCACGGGCATTCGCCGAGCCAAAGACCCTCACATCATGGAAACCATGGGTGAGTACGACCAATTTCTTCGCGTGAACACTCGTCAGGGCCCCAGCTACTACCGCTATAACGGCGATCGCTACAACTACGAAGACACAAACGGCCAGCAAACCAACGGAATGCTCTGGCCACTACTCACTGGCGAACGCGGGTACTACGATTACTTCCGCGCACTCGAAGAGAGTCAAAAAACCGTGTCTCCCGCCAATAGACTTGTCCCTTACATCAAAAGTATGGAAAATTTTGCAACCAAAACCTCTATGATTCCCGAGCAAGTTTGGGATAATCAGTGGAGGGGAGGAATGTTATCCGGCGAGGCCACTGGCGCAGCAACGCCACTTGGTTGGGCTCACGGAGAATACATTAAGCTCTTGAGAACGCGACTAGACGGTTACGTATCCGACAGGCTGCCAAACCATCTCATTAGTCGAGCGCGCAAACTCGAGGGCATGCAATGGAATGATGTACGCCAAGCTCCGATTCGCTAGTTTTTTCTTTTTCGCCCTAAGCTCCTTGCGCGTTCACGCCCAAGGAGCAGACTCCTCGTCTTGGAACACCTTCGAAAAACTCTTATCAGAACACAAGCGCCTTCCTCAGCTGCAAAGCATGCTAGGAGAGGCTGACAAAGTCCTTCTTGCCGAGCCGCTAGATTTGTTGAGTGTCAAAGCCCTCCCGCAAAACGTGCTTTTGGCTCGCTATAAAGAATTCAATGAATCCTATTTGCTTGTTGTGCGAAAAGAAAAACAATTTGAAAGCGAACTAGCGATTTTAAAAAACCGCCTAGACCAAACCCCCGTAACCAACAGTCAGCAATTTCAAGAACTCGAACTAAAAGTTAAAGTTCGCGAGTCTGATATTAAAAAAGTCAAAAGCCTTATTTTCATGCGCTCTGTAACGGCCAACAGAAGCATCCGCGAAGCTTTGAAAACTATTCCCGCCGCAAAGCAAGAAAGCGTAGCGCAGCAAAAAAAGGCAGAGCAGGACAAATCGCAAGCACCTCCAATGCCTGGAGTGTACGGAGGATCGGCAGCCGAACGCCGCCGTATGAAGCAAAGCGAGAAGCTTAACTTGACTCCCGTAGACCCTGAGTTTTACGCCACACAGTTAGGGAAAAAACTGGAGAAGGACTTAGATGGCAGAGCCGATTTTTGGTCATATGATTTCGACAAAGACGAGCTCTACGTCTCCGTTAATAATGGCGTTGGGAAAGTTCAAATCAAAACAGACCCCTCAGGCGGTCGTTTCATACAAACGCGCTCAGGTACAAATTTTTTAGACCTCAAGGGCGCCGACACTCGCGTAGACGCCTCTGAAGCCAAAGGAAAATTTCTCACTGGAAAAGCCACAGAAGAAAACCTTTTCGGCGATTTCCCCGAAGGCGCAAAAGACAAAACCATGAACGAAGCGGACATTAAAAAACCAGGTAGTGGAAGCGGCACTCACGACCACAAACACTAAGCCCGCTGACCAAACTTTATACACCCGAGTGTCTGATTGACAGACACCCCTCAAAAAGACCCTTAAATATCATTAAGTTATAACTCGTTTTTGCTGGCCCCCTTTCTGCAGAGATCCCTGTAGGGGACTGGCCCGTCATATGGGCTTTGTAGGGGGATCTATGTTAGCGAAGCAGTTACATCGCGACATGATTATAGCGGCAGCTCTAGCTGTTGCGCCCGCGTCCGTCTTCTCACAATCCACAACAAATCTAAGCGCTGATCAAAACTGGCGCATCGACAACATGCAATTTGATTTAGTTTTAGATGGCCTGCACTTAAGCGATCAATCCACAGTTGCTCAGCCAGCGGAACGAGTCATCTACTTCAGCAATTCAGCAGGGGAAATTAACAAAGCGAATTTAGAGCAAAGTGGCTCCGCTCAAGAAAAACCACTGTTGACGTTTAAAAATGTCAAAAACGTTCATTTAAAAAACTGTAGCATCAATGCTTCAGACACAAAAATTCCTTTGAAACTTAACGGCGCACAAAACGTTGTCATTGATAACTGCACCATCATTGGCGGGACCGAAGAATCTATAGAAATTCTTCGCGGTCAGCACTACGTTCTTCGCAACGTAACCTTTGTCACTCAAGGCAATCGCGCCATGAGCGTTAAAGGCGGCGTTGATGGCCTCAGCATTGTGCGCTCGCATTTCACAGGGACACCTGTTTTAGAGCTTCCTCAAATTGGATTTATTTCTGAGCTTTTGTCAGGCAGAAGCTTTGTGGGTCCCTTCGCTGGTGGCGGTCACTTCATTGAACTTGGAAATTGGAGCGAATATGATTTCCAATCAGGCCGCGGAAAAACCAGAAATGTGAGCATTGACGCCACATCATTTGAATCGAAAATGACAAGCCTTGTAGATGTCGAGCACAAAACCTTTGCCGTTCAAGCATGGCCAAATGCAGAATCAGCCATTGGCACTGATATTCTAACGTTGAAGCCAGCACAAATTGACGGCGTTGGCGAAGACTTCCGTACACAATGGGAATCATTAGCAACGCAATTCCAAAGCATCGAGCCAGAGGTAACTCTGGCTCAAGAGCGAGACTTCTTGAAGTTTCAAAGAAATGTTTGGGTTAACCATCCTTTCTTCGCTGCAGTATTCAACCAAGATGACCGCTTAATTTACAGCCGTCGTCATGGTTGGATAACTCTAGCCACACAAGATATCAACGGAGCTTTTTCAACTGGTAGCTGGATTTTCCAGCATTCAAGCAGCCAATGGTTCATGTATGTCGGCGGCGGAAGTGTTGATGGTACAGCAACTTGGTACAAACCCAGCACACAAACTTATTGCAAAGGGCAACTCACAACTTGCACCCTGCAAGCCAGAACGGAGGGCAACTAATATGCGTAAACTCATGCTCACCTTAACTGGCGCAGGTCTTTGCTTTTTGGCCGTGCAAAAGCATTCAGCCAACCAAGAAAAACAAAAGCAGCAAAGTGCCTTAGAAAAGAAAAAAGCCTCGCTTCGATTTTTTTCTACTTCCAATGCTAAATTTTCGTTACCAGCTAATCTTGCGGCAAGCTTAAACAACAAAGACGCCCAAAAAACTGTTACACAAAAACCTGTAGCACCCAAACCACTCTTCACTCCACTTCCTGACCCTAAGCGTGTTGTTAAACCGCAAAACAATAATAACAATTTAGTTCAAGCCATTTGGAATGAAATGATGAATGCTCTAGGATTTGAAAATCAGTTCTTAGAGGGAGGAACTCCTTTAAGCACAGGCAGTCAACAAAGCTCCGACGCCACTCGTATTCCTGCCACGGCAATTGTTCCTAATCTGGGAGCTAATTCTGCGCAAAAAGCAGCGCCTCAATCTCCAACAGCGCAAAACCAAACACAGACAAACACTGAAACACCGTCATTCCAGTACACACCAGAGCACCGCCAAAGCATTGCAGATTTTTTTAAAAATACGCAAGTGGTGAACTCCACCGATTTGCAAATTGATCCTCAAAGCACAGTTCAAATACCGTCTAATCCAGCATCCACACAAACCCCACCAGTGAGCGCGCCTAGCGAAAGCTACGAACAGCTGCGCACGCAGCTTCCAGCACTTAGCGCCAATCAGGTCCAAGACATCATTAACCGAGCACCGTAAAGGAGATCTTTTTATGAACATTGCTTTACTAATAGTTTTATCTTTTGGCCTGCTTCCGAACCTTTCTCATTCCCAAAGCCAAAGCACTTCTGCCTTAGTTGATGTACAGCTACTTAGCGACCAATTCATTTCAAAAGATTTCACCAACAACTTATTATTAGTTTTAGAACAAAAAAACCATTTGCAGCGCATGCAGACGCTAAATATCAGCGCCAAAGAAAAAACAGAGCTTGCCACTCAAGCTGAAAAATTTTTTATCTCACAGCGCTTAAAAACTTTTTTTAAAATGCAGTTTTCTTTATCTGAGAAACTAGCGGCACACGTGCGTCGACACACTCAAGGGCACATGCCTGGTGCCAACAAACGACAAGCCTTTTCTCTAGAGTTTCAGTCTGGGGAACTAAGTTCTTTGTGCTCCATTTCCTACACAATAGGAAACACATACGCTTATTACTGCAGCAGTATTCAATTTTTTGTAAAAACTGCTACTGGCTCTCTAAAGGAAATCGCCGTCCTGACCGTGTATCCCGTAAACAGCTTAAACCCAAGGTACTCGCCCGATTTTCCAGCTCTTGCACCAAAAGAAATTTTGACCGACGTCAAATTCAATTTAAAGTTTTTTCAATAAAGCATTAGGAGGACAAACTCCTATCGTGTATAAGGCGTGAAATGAGAATACTGTACACCAAAGCATTTTTTTTGTTTCTTACAATAGTAACTCAGGTGACTGCTGCGCCACCGCCGACAAACATTTCCATTTACCAGAATACCGTTTCAGGACATTCTCTTCCCTTTATATCTCATCAAGGACCCGGAGAGTTTGACAACACCTTGGCCATGAATACCGGCTACCAGCCAATCCTTCATTTGCGAAAAGTGATTGAAACAGTGTCTGGAAGAAAACTCGATTATTTTAAAAAGTGGGACCCTCGTGGAGAAGCCCACATCACAACTATTACACCTGTAGAATATCACAGACATTTAAAACCATTTTTATCGATGGGCGACATTGACAGCATTGCAAGAAAACAAAATATTCAGCTGTCCGATGTGCAAATTTTAGGCATAGGATCGGGTAGAAAAATAATCGATGGCCTTTTGGAAGAAACATTTTTTATTATTGTAGATTCCGCAAACCTCAGACGAATTCGATATTCCGTATATCAAGCTTATGTTCGCCGTGGAGGACATCCACGAGCATGGAACCCGAACATTTTTTATCCGCACATCACTATTGGCTATACCAAGCGTGACCTGCATGAGTCCGATGGCGTTTTTAAGAATGTTCAACACTCACTTGATCCCAGATTTCGTTTGATTGTTAGATAAATACGCCAAAACTAAAAAAACTGAAGCGCACGACAAAGAAGTTAGTCGATTAAAGGCGGAATTAGCCGCATGCAAGAAAACAGCGCCAGAGCCTGGTACTAGCGGCCAACATTAAAGCAGCTCAGTGCCTATAAATTTTCGCAACTCATGAATATTCACGCACCAAACATCCAAGCCGTGCAATTTCTTTGACCTGGTTTGATGGCTATCGCTTGTCACAAGAACGTTTATTCCTTTGGGATAAATAGCCCTGAATGCCTGCAGATGCTTAGGACTGAATGCTTTTTCCTGCCATTTGCATTCAATGGCAGTTGGCGCTTTAGGGTCACCGGCAAAAATAAAATCTATTTCTTGTTGATGCTTAGTGCGCCAATAATTCAGCGGGCGGCTAAGCTGTAGACTCTGAAATGTTTCTAGCACCAAATTCTCCAGCAATTCACCCTTTTCAAAGCCCCTGAGATCCTTAATTTGTTTTGCAAAACACACAAAACCAGTGTCAAAGGCATAAACCTTAGGCTGACTCACAAGCTCTTGAACTGAATTTCCAGAGAACGGTCGAACAAGACTTATAGCTTTCGTTAGCTCTAGAACTTCTAAATATTTTATTGCTGTTGGTCGCGAAATTCCTGCAGGGGCCCCTATGGAGCTCACCTCAAGAGTCCTTCCATTGTTTAACAACAGCAATTCAATGACTTTCAGAAAAGCGTTCCGTTTTTCAATTTGAAACAGCTCTTGGACGTCTCGAGCATAAAAGGAATCGAGCCACTCCTGGTAAAATTCATAGTCTCTGTTTGCGGATAAGAACGCTGGAGGCAAGCCTCCTTGCAAAATTCTTGTTTCTAAATCGATTTCAAATCCCTCCAATTCATCTACTAGTGTAGGTAAAAAGTGGATGTTTGTTTTTCGGCCCGTTAATGTGTCCTTGAATTTTTTACTGGCCATTAATGTAGAAGAGCCCGTCGCTAGTATTTTCTTATCCTTGAATTCGTCAGCGGCAATTTTGAGGAGCATGGACGCCTCATCCAGTTGATGGATTTCATCAAAGACGATGACCTTTGATTTTTCTTTTTTAAAAAAGCGTTCTGGGTCTTTTAGCGCATCTTTTGTGCTTGGCAGGTCACAATTGTAGATTTTTGCTCCATCAATTTGGCCCGCAAGTGTAGTTTTCCCACTTCGCCTGACGCCCGATAACCACACAATTGGTTTTTTTTTCCATGCCTTGAGAATGAGAGACTGCCAAAGTGGGCGCGCTATGTCCATAAATACACTTTACATATAGTTCAACTATTTGTAAAGTGTATTTATGGGTGCCAATCAAAAGCCCGGACTTCTTCATACCAAGATTAGCCAATGTCTTGTTGATCCTTCTTAGAAACCTACAAAGTCTTGGAGGAAAACTCAACGCACCTGCTGGCGAAATAGAGCTAGGCGCGGAAGAATTTGTATGAAGAAGCTTAAGATTAATTTTTCAACCGTTTTTGCAGGCCAGGATATTGGAATAAAGGAGGTCAACGACAAGATTTGGCTTGTCAGTTTTATGCATTATGATCTTGGATACTTTGATGAAGATAGTAGAAACTTTGCACCGTTGGACAATCCATTTGGTGCAAAAGTGTTACCCATGTCTTCGGAATAAACTGTTACCTATGTGTCCGGTACGGACCAAAGTTAACTGGTACTCGCTAGTGGACTCGAACCACTGACCCCTTCCATGTCAAGGAAGTACTCTAACCAACTGAGCTAAGCGAGCACGTGTTTGAAACTGCATAATTTCATAACGTAAGTTTTTTAAAGTGTCATGCCCTCTTTAAAGATGAGGTGAATTTTAGGACTGAAATCAAATCCATTTTGGCCTGCGACCTTGGTAAATCCAACACTTAGCTGCCAGCATTTGGAGTCACTATTGAAAAGGGCCTGATAGTTTTCTGCGCCCCATTTTTCGCGAACTGCATCGTACTCAGCTACAGCGGCAATGGCCCAATTCTTAATCACGCGAAGTCCTGCACCCAAAGTATAGGCATTTGTTTTGGTGCCTTGGTTTGGGTCTCCACCAACCTTTTGCCCTGCTGAAATATCAAACTCAGACTGCGTGTAAGCAATTTGGCTTGTCGCATCTGCATAACCAGTGGCGGTATTGATGGCGAGCTGCGTGCTGGCGGTCAATCCCCAATACGTGCCTCTGGCATAAACACGAAGGCGCCCTTGAGTCTTATTGATTAAACTATAATCTCGCTCAACGTTCGCATACAAAAACTCTTGGTATGTTCTTGTCGCCTCACCCAAGCGCCCAATCAATTTCGTGCTGGTGCCATACGTTAAAAAATGATGATACTTTAATCGCTGTTCTTCTGTTGCCGATTGAGAAGCCACGTTTACCGATGCCACCTCTGAATTCGGATCAAGCAAATCAAATTTCGGAGAATCTTTGTCAGTAAAAAATCGGTGTTTGGATTGAACCTCTGGAGGGGAATAACTCCAACGTAAGGCGGGAATAATGTAGTGCCGCATGGCCTTCAAATCTTTACCCCCGACCGCATACACTCGAGACAAAGGCATTTCCAATTTTTGATCTAAAAGGGTTCTGACCCTGTATGCAGAACGTTGCTCACCAGGCACATAAAACCTGTAACTATCCGCACGTGTTTCAACTAGCGGCTTCCAGGTGAGGTATGGCGTAGGAGACATCGGCGCAGTCAACGCCAAAACACCCGTGGCACGATCACCACTTCGAATCCAACCTGTATCGACATCAACCTCTTCTGTGCCGCGACTGTATTTCACAAAACCGGCGTTCGCCGCCAAGCGTACAGGCCCCAGCAAACTTAAACTAGGGACACCCAACGATACTTCGGGAAATTTATGAATGGCCCCAAGAGAATATTTTTCCTGCGACTCAGGAATTTGTCGCGAAAGATTGTCTCTATGAAACTGCATTAGTCCATATGTCGAATAATTCGCTCCCTGATAAGAAATCGAGGGCTCATTCACCAAGGATGGCAGCAAAGCGCCTTGAAAATTTTCTTTGAAATGCCGACTGTACCGAGTATCACTCTCAATCTCTCCGCGGTAACGCTGAACCGCATTACGGTTAATTTGCCAACGCTCTTGGATGGACGCCCCATAGCGGTGGCGTGGAGACTTTGTCTGATACAGCATTGAGGGCTGAGCCGTCACATAAGTTCGATCTGAATAAACATAGCGATGCTCGGTATTTAACCGATGCCCTCCCTCACTCATGTAGTGATATTCAAACGTGGAGTCGGCATTGTTCTTCCAAACCTGGAAGTACGGTGTCCTCATTTGCCAACCCAAATCTTGCGAGTACGCATATTGCGGAATTAAAAAACCCGACTGGCGCTGGGTTTTCACGGGGAAAAGGACATAAGGTACATACGCAACGGGATAATCCTTCACCTGAAAAAGCGCGTTGTGAATTCGAGCATACTGCTCAATTTCCAAATCCATGTCATCGCCGTAAATACTCCATGACTGCGGACAGTCTTGGCATCGTGTGAGTTTTGCATTTTTTGTCTGGTAGCGGTCAGGCAAATACCGTTTCAAATACAAGCCTTCCATGTAAACATCCGTACCAACACGTAAAATGTAGTTGTCGAATTCGCCAAAACCTGTATCAAGATTAATTTTAATTCTGTCCGCTTTGATGGAAAGGGTTTCCTGCGTGAACAAAACATTTCCTGTGGCTTCTACGTTTCCTTCCATGCCAAAAAGTTTGACCTCATCGGCAATCAACACCTTTTCGTTCATTTCAACGCGAACATTGCCTTGGGCCGTGGTGACCTTCGTATCTAAATTTGTTTTATATTTAAGCGCTGTAAAACTAAGACTGCCCGCCTGCAGCTCAGAGGCAAAAACCAAAAAAGCACAGCTCCAAAAGAATGCCGTGAGTTTGGTGTAAAATTTCATCGTTTTGTTGCGACCCTATGATGATTGAAAAATTCGCAGCACTTTTGCCAAAAAAGCTTTCATGTCTTTACGAGACACCACAGAATCAATCATCCCATGCGCGAGCAAGAACTCGGATGTTTGGAATCCTTCAGGCAGCTTTTCATTAATGGTTTGCTCAATCACGCGTGGACCGGCAAAACCAATGAGGGCCTTAGGTTCAGCCATATGATAATCGCCCTGCATGGCAAAAGAGGCGGCCACACCGCCTGTTGTAGGATCGGTCATCACAGAAATATACGGAATTCCCGCCTGCTTGAGTTTCGACAAAACCACCGTTGCCTTTGCCATTTGCATTAATGAAAGAAGCCCTTCTTGCATGCGCGCTCCACCACTAGAGTGGAATAAAATGGCGGGTTGACGATTTTCATACGCACGCTCAAAAACACGCGCAACTTTTTCACCAACAACAGTTCCCATGGAACCACCCATAAATGAAAATTCAAACGCACCCATTTGAACAGGAATACCTTCAATTTTTGCACTCACCGACACAAAGGCATCCTGTAAACTCGTTTTCTTTTGAGAAGCTAAAATGCGATCATCGTAGGATTTGGAATCAAAGAAACCTAGGAAATTTTTTGGGGAAACCTCGGCATCATGTTCTTCAATACTGCCTTCGTCAGCAATCAGCTCAATGCGCCTTTGCGACCCTATGCGAAAATGATACTGGCACTCGGGACAAACATGTAAGTTTTTTTCAACAGCGACGTTTTGCAAAACCGCATGACATTCATCACACGAAATCCAAAGCCCCTCAGGCGCGCTGAAGCTAGATGTGTTTGGATCCTTGGGCTCTTTAATGCCCGGGGTTTTTTTTGGGTCCCAAAATGTACTCATTTGTTTATTCACCTACCGTTAAGATGCTCCTTTTAGCATAGGAGAGACTAATTGCCCAAACGGTAGAATATATTGCGGAAATGGGGCCCAAAGCCAGTCCCCATTACGCCCTAAAATTTTTGCTTTCTGAGCCACGGACAAAAACCCATTTACGGCCTGCGGCGTCAGGCCCAAAGCATTGGCAACGGCTTCAGGCTTGAAGGTAAAACAAACACCACTGGCCTGTCCGGGAGCCGGATTGGCCACGTTTGTGAGATTAAAAAAGTACTGGGCAATGCGAATCGTGTCGTCTTTATGGATTAGTGCCGATGCGCGTCCGTTCACATCTCTCAATCGGTCAGCCAAGGTTTTAATGACCTCCATGGCTATTTCTGGTGAGCGCTTAATCAGCGCTTCAAAGGCATCTCGATTCAATTCCAGAACCATGGTCTCTACCAAAGTTTTTACTGTGGCGCCTCGCTTGTCATTGCTGCCGACAATGGACATCTCTCCAAAGAAATTCCCAGTGGACAATGTCGCAATTTGTTTTTCACCTGCCGCTGTTGATTTTAAAATGGCAACCTTGCCAGAATAAATCACAAACATGGTGTTACCGGCTTCCCCTTCACGGGCAAGTGTAGATTCTGGAGGATATTTTTTCCCAAATCTTTTTACGAACTCTTCACTAATTTTAATCCCTGACATACTCGCCTCTCCCCTGTTATTTGGTCTTCATTGTCCAAGAACCATCCCAATCATCTGGCGGAGGTTCTTGCATCCACATGTCACATCGCTCTAAATAAATATCTGAGGTTGGGTCTGTTGGTGCCATAACGGCAAACTTTTCCTTGGCCTCAGTGAATTTCTTGGAATAATAGAGCTGCAAGGCTTCATCAAAACGCTTCGCTAAATCACGCTTCTCGGGAAGCTCCCCTTTGCCCATAACTTCAAAAATAGTAACGGGCAGTTTTTTACCCTTCACCTTCACTCGGTCCAGCTCACGGCAAACATAATCTGGTCCAAGCTCTGCTCTTGTGTACTCGCTAACAATCAAGCGCGTGCCATATTCTTTGTTGATGCCCTCAAGTCGAGAACCCAAGTTCACAGAATCACCCATGACTGTGTAAGAGAAAATTCGCCGAGAACCCATGTTCCCCACGCTCATATCGCCTGTGTTCAATCCAACACCAATATCAATTTCAGGAAGACCAACCTTGCGCCACTCCAAGCGCATGTCCTCAAGTTTTGAGAGCATGGCCAACGCAGCATCTACGCCCTTTTCTGCATGATTGGCGAATTCAATGGGCGCACCAAAAATAGCCATGATGGCATCGCCCATGTACTTATCAATGGTTCCACGGTTTTCCTGGATGATGTCTGTCATGGGGCTCAAATAATCGTTCAAGAAGTTAGCCAATTCAGAAGCACCCATTTTTTCTGAAATAGTCGTGAATCCACGAATATCGCTGAACATAACAGTGAGTTTTTTCTTTTGTCCACCAAGGTTTAGTTTCTTGGGGTCCTTGAGAATGTCACCTACGACATCTGGGGAAACGTATTTTTCAAATGCCCCTTTCACGAAAGCTCGCTCACGTTCCTCTGTGAAATATTTCAAACCAATGATGGCACCAGAAACGCTCATCATGGAAAGAAGAATGGTTCCTGTGTCCATGGCGTAATTTAAATATTTAAAAATAAAAAAATCAGCCAAGACAATGGTGGTTCCTGAGAGCACAAAGCCCAAGGACCCCGCAAGAGCAGGAGAGACTGCCAAATAAACCGAAAGCAAAAGCCCCACAACAATTAACACCGCAATGGAAATTCGCGGGTCAGCAAAACGAATGGAGTAGTGCGACTTTGGATTATCAGCATATTCCAACAAACGACTTGCCGTTGTTGCGTGAATAAAAACCCCAGTCATGTCTCCATCCACTGGAGTTGGTCGCAAGTCGTATACACCAAGAGCCGTTGGACCAATCATCACAATTTTACCCTGCAGCGGTCGAATGGCATCCATTCCATAATGCTTAAGGAAGTCGACATCTTTTGTGAGGTGACTTGTTTCACCAAGAGAAATTTCTGGAACGGGTGGGTAGTAGCGCCCGTTGGCTCCAGGGATAATTCTTTTTTGTGGTCCGTAGTAGTTCACAGGAAGGGTACCGTCAGGAAGAGTTGCAATGACTAGTGGTGGGCCTTCTTTTCGAAGAATTTGAATGGCCTTAACTCCGTTTTTCCCGTCTTTATCTTTCATCATATCAACTTTAAGACCAGTACTGTCCAAATACGCCATGACAGATTTCAAAGACAACGAAGGAAATACTGTGGCGTGCTTGGTCCACTCAGATGGTAAAAAATCTCTCAAAGACTCTGGCACAAATCCTGGCACAAATCCTTGCAACAAAAGAACTCGGCGGAACAATCCGTCAACATCAGGCATGGTCGAGAAAAAACCCATATTCTGTGCTGCTGCACTCAACGTAGGGCGATTCACAAGAGGGCAAATACCAACGAAGATGTGCGAGTTACGTTCAGCGCGCTTTAGTGGGAACGGAGGACTCCCCTCAATGCTGTGTCCTTGGTTGGCCAAATACCCTAATCTGTCTCCATAGTTTTCAATGTGCAACAAGCCTCGCTGTGAAGCGGCTTCTGGAGTTAATGCCTCACCATTGGTCAGCTCCAAATCTTTTGGATTGCTTGGATCATAAAGTGGGCAGCCGGATTCATCTTGCCAAACATAACCAAGAACAGTTTTTGGGTATTTCTTTAATGCACGAGCAAATTGCTGCTCGCCCATCAACGGCAAACGTTTTGCCAATGTCCCAATTTCTAATTCCGTTAATTTAATTTTTTCTTCTTCAGACATGTTCGGATCTTGCTCGGCTTGAATGTCTGAAATGGTTCCTGTGATGTATCGCTCCTGAAATTCTGGCTCTGAAAACACAACGTCAAACGCCACCACTTCTGCACCCAAATCATAGAGCTCTTGCAAAACGACGTTGTAAATTCCGCGAGACCAGGGCCAACGACCCCATTTCTCAAGACTCGCGTCATCGATTTTCGCAACGACTACCTTGTTCGTTGGCAACTCCGGCGCGCGTTTTTGAAATTTGGTGTCATACACCACTCGCTCCACGGAATTTAAAAATGAGAAAAGAGAAGCAATGAAATCGCCCTTGGCGCCGTCTTTGGTTTTATCTTTTTGAATAATTCCAAAACTAAAAAAAAGCACTATGAATAGGCCAAGAAAAAATGGTTTTAAATGTTTTTTAATGTTCACGTTTCACTCTCCACAGAATTCAAAAAAGCTTCGTAACAAGTTTTCACATCATGACCGCTCAAAGAAGCTGCCAGTTTGGCAGCGGACTTGGGCGGTAAACGTCGAATGGAGGCCAGGTCCTGTAGCGACACAGCCGACTGATTGCGCTGTATGCCGTGCAAAACCAAAGTCAATTCTCCAATGGCTTGCGCTTGTTTTATTCTGTCCTCATACCACAGCAAACACTTTGCAGGAGTTCCAGAAATCAGCTCTTCATGTGGCTTGGTCATTTCCCTTGCGATGTACAACTCTTGATTGGCAAAAGAAGACTGAGTTAAATATTCCAACGTGTTTTGGATTTGGTGTTTGGTATCAAAGAAAATAAATGTCTTGCAAAAGTATGCTTGTTCAAAAAAATCATCCAAGCTTTTATTGGTTGATGACTTTGTTTTTGGCACAAATCCTGCAAAAGTCATAGGCAAACCAAAGCCCCCAGACCATTGCCAAGCTAGTGTTGGCGCAGATGGACCAGGAAGCGCATAAACCGGAATATCTTGTTCATGGCAAAAAGAAATCAAAGCGTAGCCAGGGTCATTCACCAGTGGAGTTCCCGCATCGGACACAAGTGCAATGTTTTTGTATTTGGGATTGTCGGTATATTTCTCCCATGAAAAATCACGTTCACGATCGCCTGGGATGGCAACAAACGGAGCGCGCGATTCAATGGCCAAATCTTTAAACAAGTGCTGCACCTTTCTAGTGTCCTCACAAAAAATTAAGTCAGCCTGTGCCAAAATGTTTTTTGTCCTTGGGCTCAGGTCCTCGTTATTACCTAAAGACGTGGCTAAAATATGGATCTTTGGCTTTGTCTTTGGCATTTCTAAAGTAAATCTTGACGCCAAACCGTGAAAACGGCCACCCATGCCATCTTTTTGGCTTACTTCTTTGCAAATAGTTTGCCAGAATGGGGTTTCCGGGGAGGCCTCAGTTATGAAATCAAAAATTGTTAATGACGGCGAATTCACGATAGTTGAATTTAGCGGCTACTTAGATTTCGAAGCGGCGAACCCCGCGTGCGATACGATTTCCAAAATCTACAAAGAAAATAACAGCGCCAAGGTCATCATTAATCTGCGCTCACTAAACTTTGTTGGTAGCTCGGGAATTTCCTCTTTCGTAAAATCGCTTCGCGACTTCAACCACCGTGAAGTCAAGCCCAGCTACTACGGCGTCAGACCTGAGTTCTTAAAAATGTTCAGACTTTTCGAGGATGCCGAACCATTCCACGTTGTTGATACCGCAGAAGACGCCAAAGTGTGCGCTCTTGAGCGCTACAACCAGTGGCAAGCCAACACTCTCCGCAGCCGCAGAAACCACTAACTTTGTTAGCTTGAGTTTTCTTGAGCGGAAGTCGTGAGCAATTTTCGCGAGCCTACAACAAGATTCGTGTCTTTTAACCGCATTGTTGCGCGTACTCTGTTTTACCCAACGCTAGCTTGGAATATTTTTAATAGCTCTGTGCTTGGGCGTTATGCCTGGTGGTCGCAAGTCAACACACATCTGTTTCTTGGTGCTTTGCCATTAAGGCAGCATGTTCCTGTGCTACAAAGCCTTGACGTAAAAGCCATCATCAATATGTGCGAGGAATATGAAGGCCCAATAGATTTGTATCATGAGTGCGACATTGAACAGCTTCGCATTCCTGTGATTGATTTTGTGCCGCCCACTATTGAGCAAATTCAACAAGGCGTAGAGTTTATAGAGTCCCATGTTCAACAAGGGCATAGCGTCTACATTCACTGCAAAGCTGGTCGTGCCAGAAGCGCTACTATTGTTTTGTGTTGGCTTGTAAAAAGTGGACACACCAAAGAAGCCGCACAACAGCTAATTCAAGAGTCACGCCATCAAGTCTACTCCTGGATTCACGAACGCCCCGTGGTCTTGGAGTTTGTGCGGCTTTTAAGGCGTGGCAAGAATTAGGAATACTCTTTAAAAGAAATTTTCGAGGTTTATATGAGCACAGCAATTCAAAGTCTGTTGTTTTGTGGGCACACTCTTCGAAAGCCAGTCCTAAATTATTTTTATGCTCATGGTATGGAGAAGACTGATACTCAATTATTGAATTTGAAAACTTTCCAAAGCATTCTTGCTGAAAACTGTGCAAGTCGAAGCATGGGTAACAAGTTATCTCACGACATGAGCACCCCCCTTGCCCATTCTCCCCAAAAAAGTGTTAGCTCGCAGGGGTCAACGGGGATGATACTACTTTAGTAGGGTGAGAGTGAAACAATTGTCTCACCTATGTACCAGGTCTGGGCCATTGGGAACTGGAGCTTGACAAATTTCTTCAATTTTCATACCTTCGTACACATGCGTAAGGAGCCGGATTCAACCGGTCAGTGCGACAAATTTCTCTCTGAAATTGTTTTTCTTCTCAATCTCTTCAGTTGTTAAATAATACTTCTCATAATGTTCTGGTGGCAAAGGTTCAATTCTTTTTTGCTTTA